>Ga0247813_10000057_pt1 | contig 172502 bp, 138 predicted proteins | sample UWRJL169409C1_FD_180719 | JGI IMG/M metagenome (GOLD analysis project Ga0247813, IMG submission 180719) | Plant litter microbial communities from Arlington Agricultural Research Station in Wisconsin, United States - UWRJ-L169-409C-1 | ecosystem: Environmental > Terrestrial > Plant litter >...
CGGAAGTAAGCTTAGCTGATTCTGGCTATAGGTCTTAAAGGTAACTTTCTTGCTCATACCTTAAATTTAAGCATTATCCATAAAATACAAAAGAGGCTGCCTAACTTTTTAGACAGCCTCTTTTTATGTCAAGGCATTTGGTGTGAGATTGCTTATGGCGCATGATTTAATTGATTAGATGCCTATTTGGGGATCAGGTGCTGCAGGTCCGGGTCACCGGCGATCCTTGCCATCTCATCGGCAATGATCTGTAATACATCTTTTTTTACCTGGTGGTAATTGGCATCTATCTCTTTTTTGAAGCCATTGGTATCCCCATTCTGCCCGAAGGCGCGAATTTGGGGTATCGGCTTGTAGGCACTGCTTTCGGCGGCAACCTTTTCAGTATCGACAACGATCTCAGAGTGAAAGATCTTCTGGGTGATGCGCTGGTCGAAATTATCGGAAACCGCACCTACAAACATGCCCTGAGTCAGTGTAGCGATCTTGGATGCAGGAATGACACTGTCGAGCTGTGTGGAGATGGAGGTTGATTTATCGCTACGGTTGATCGTCATGCTCTGGCGTTTCTGTAATACCTTGCCGAATCTCTCGGATAGGCCTTTGGCCGTATCACCAACTACCTGGCCACTGAACACATTACCTACTGTATTCTGGATGACCTTGCTTTCCTTATCGCCATAATCGCGGTTGAGTTGGGAGTAGTCCTGAAAACCCAGGCATACGGCAACTCTATTGCTCCTTGCTGTGGCTATGAGGTTGTCTAACCCACGAAAGTAAATTGTAGGAAGCTCGTCTATTATAACAGAGCTTTTTAACTGCCCCTTCTTATTGATAAGTTTCACGATCCTTGAGTTGTAGAGACCCAGCGCGGCAGAGTAGATGTTCTGGCGGTCGGGATTGTTCCCTACACAAAGTATTTTAGGGGCTTCGGGATTGTTAATATCCAAGGAAAAATCATCCCCGGTCATCACCCAATACAGGCTTGGGGATATCATCCTGGAAAGTGGGATTTTAGCTGATGCGATCTGTCCCTGCAACTGATCCTGTGCGCCACCCTGCCAGGCATCCATGAAAGGGGACAGATAGTTCTCGAGCTCTGGATATGAGGTTAGGATGGTGAATACATCAGCGTATTTTTTGTTGAGCAGTTCAATGGCGTGAGGGAAGGTACAGTACCTGCCATCCGCATAGATCTTAAGGAACCAGATAATGGCCGCCAGCAGTATAATTGGGGATTCCACAAAGAAGTCCCCTTGTTTTTGTATCCAGCTTCGGTTCAGGTTAAGCATGATCGTGTAGGCCGATTCATAGGCATCGGATATATCGGTCATGAATGTTGGATTGATAGGATTGCAACGGTGGCTACGGCGCGGGTCGTCGAAATTTATTACGTAGAATTTAGGCGCTACCTTATAATTGCCGCGATATTTTAAGAGGTGGTTATAGGCGATGGTTGAAAGGTCGTCGAACTTAAAATCATAGATGTACATTGAAAATCCTTTTTCTATATGTTGCTTGATGTAGTTGTTGACAATAGCATAAGACTTTCCTGAGCCGGGCGTACCCAGCACAATAGTTGCCCTGAAAGGGTTTACAACATTGATCCAGCCTTTATTCCATTTTCCCTTATAATAGAAGCGGGTAGGAAGGTTAACAGAAAACTCGTTTTGCATGAGCCGGGTTTCCTGCTGGAAACTTTCATTTTCGTTGTTGAACACGTCCTCCATCAGGTTAATGCTCAACCTGCGACCGGTCCAGACCCCGGCTACCATCAGTGAAATGTAACCCGCAGCAAGACTGAATGTATAAAAAAAGAACCCGGGTGCCGGAGGCAGGTCCAGCAAAGGGGAGCTGTAAAAAAACAGGACCACTCCCGCAGCTGCACATATCATTATTTTTCTCCAGGTTATTTTCTCATTTTTTACACCTTTTGTACCAAGGCAGCTAAGAGCCAGAAGTATAAAGGCAAAGACCTTAGTGTAAAAGGTATTTGAAAAGAGCCCTGCCGTGCGTTCGAAATTACAGAGTATCCTATCAACGGTTCTCTGGGTCAGCCCATTTTCCAAAAGGAAACCATAGCAAAACCAGTAGAGGTGCATTAACACCAATATAATACTTACGGCTCTCATAAATGCCATTATTTTGGCTAATCCCCTGATATCGTCTTCTCCCTGCATAGCTGATTATTTTTAAAATGTTTAAAGTACGAAGCCGGCCGGTACGGATTGAGAGATTGCACCAGTTGTCCCTGTTTGACCGCCATTACTATGGCTTCCTTGGTTTTGGTTTCTTTTTCTTTCTTCCCAACCGGCGTGCGAATTCCTCTTCTTCTTCTTCAGGATCTGACCCGATGGTTGAAGCAAATATTCCCGTTACGCTTTCCAACAGCCCCGAGACATCACCAGATGCTGCCGCATCCGCATTTATGAATCCGAACAGGCTGTGCACCTCACCATGCAATTCAGCTTGTTTTTCACCAGCTACAGTTTCTCGGTCGCTTTCCCATCGTTCCCCTTGAGACGGCTGGACATCGGATTTTTCCCAAATTGCGTGGAACGAGTTCGCGGAAAGGCTTTTACTCAGGTTAGAGCCGTTCCAGACACTTCGGGATTCGTGGTCAATGAAAGTAACGCCGTAAATACGCCCCTGCGCATTTTTTCGTATTACCATATTGATGCCCTGATCCAATAGTTGCTTTTTGAACCCGGCCTCATCCGTTGCCATATGCATCGCGGCCTCAATTGTGTCGCGTAGTATTGCTTTCGGCGTTTCTGAATGCAATTTACGTGATCGCTCAAGGTGTGCCGTTAGTGCCTTTAGCCCAGCCTCATGTCCGAACAATGAAGCTTTCAAGGGATTACCGGCTTTTTCCCCCGAAGCATTCAGGGCAAAGTACGTGAGCCCGCTGCGCCGCGGCCCTTCTACTTTTTCCACAGCGATATTAAATAGGGATAGCAGGGCATTGTATTCGCCAAAGGTTTGGTAACTGTAATAGCGCGGAAGATAACGGATGACCGCTGCGACCTGGCTTTTTATATTTCCGCTGCTATAATCTACCGGCTTAAAAGAAATTTTATTGTCAGTAGCACTACCGGCCGCTGGCGCCAGCCCGTGTATCAGTTCCAGCTTGCGGCATGCGGCCATAGAGCGGGCATGGTCAAAGCTGTCAGGTATCTTACTCCCATCCCTGCGGACACAGGTCGTGACAATATGTATATGGCTGCGTTCGATGTCGGTATGCTTGTAAACAACGTAGGGTTGTTCTCCGTAGCCCATCTCAAGCATGTATTGCGCTGCGATTTTTGCCAGCATTCTATCATCAGTTTTATCGCTTGGGTCGGGGTTAAGCGATATATGCCGGGCAGGCTTTTCGGTTTTGTGGTTAAGCGACAAGTGGCGCTCAAAACAGTGCAAAAGGTAGGATGCTGTATACGAGCCTTCAGGTGTTTCAGGAATGTTGTGTGTCAACAGTACAGAACCCAGGCCACTGCTGACTTTATTGTGGTTGTAGGCAATAGCCCCATACAGCTTTTGGCCTTTGCCTATTTTCGCTATCATTGCTGTTGCCTTTTAATGAGATAGTTTAACTCGAATTCCTTTGTAAGCACTACTATTTTCTGACACAATGCTGCCATTTCAGTAGTCTGTTTTTCAAGGCGGAAGAGGTAAGCGGCGGCTTTCTTTTCAGAAAAATTGCGGTAAAGGAGTTTTACTACCTGATTATAATTTACGCCTAAAGCCCTAAATTGTGCAAAAAGGCGGGTCAGTTCCAAGTGATAGTCCATGGCTGGAAAGTCGATACGGGCGACCTTTATCTCCCTCTGGAAAAGCACCGACACAATGAACTGTGCCATCGTTTTGGTCGGCGACGCTTCATACAGCGACAACAATTTTGCATTTTCCTCGTCAGTTAGCCGAAAGACAAAGCGGTGTGTACTGCGATTGCTTTTGGGTTTTCGGCCTCCTTTGTTCCTTTTGTTCACATTATCCATAACTGTAGGTTTATAACGCGCAGCAATCCCGATTTCCGTCCTTTTGCTAAACGCCGACTTTGGAGGTGTTTAAAGCCCCCGGCGTGAGGGCAAGTTGTTTTGAGGCACGAAAAGGATTTTGAGTGCCGCAAAACATAACTTGCTCTGTTCCCGCGAACAGAAAATCCGTCTGTTGACGGACTGGGAGTTCCGGAAATGGGACAGCATCAGGCTGTCGCTTTGTCCAGAAGTCCAGTGTACCACCGCGCTGGTTCATATCCGGCAAGTTAGGCTCTCTGGCCCCGCCGCTACTCGTATTGATCCTGGCCATTTAACGGCAGCCAGGGCCAAATCAGGACAGGGTTTATTCAGGGCGACAAAACGATATTCCTTTGCACATATGAGCCGCTATCGGCTTGTAAAAGCGTATGTGTGTATTTACGTAGCTACGTATGGGGGTACCTGCATCAAATTGAGGATATGTCAAGACACAAAGATGTGGGAATATATACCCGTAGCACGGGACGTATTTAGATAAGCAATTCGGTAGGTATGGAATCCCGGTATTACAACTGCAAATGCAAAGATGCATAGTGGTGTGCAACCAGAACAGCATATATGAGTACCTATATAATAACCAAAACAACATTACTATGGACCAACAGAAAGAGCCTTTACGAATAGCATTCTCCACCCAGAAAGGCGGGGTGGGTAAATCAACCTTCACTTCACTTATGGCCAGCCTGCTTCATTACCGCTTGGGCTTTAACGTAGCTGTTCTTGACTGTGATTTCCCACAATACAGTATCCAACAGATGCGCGAGCGCGACCTTAAAGCAGTCATGCAGAATGAGGCGTACAAGAAGCTGGCACACAAACAATTTACCTCAATCAAAAAGAAGGCATACCCGATCCTGCAATGCAAGGCTGCAGATGCTCCGGAAGTAGCGGCTGCCTATTGCAGCAATGCGGTTATAATACCGGATATCCTGTTTTTTGATTTGCCCGGAACGGTCAACACGCCAGGAGTACTGAGCACCCTTGCCGGGATGGACCATATTTTTTCGCCGATTACGGCTGACCGTATGATTGTAGAGAGTACACTGAGCTTTACGGATGTGCTCCTGAATGTGCTGGGTAGGGATGGGCAGACCTCCATCAAGTCGATAAAACTTTTTTGGAACCAGGTGGACGGCCGCGAAAAGTCGCCGCTATACCATGCGTATGAATCGGTCATCAGGGATTTGGGCTTAAGCCTGATGCAAACCTTTATAAACGACAGCAAACGGTTTCGAAAAGAGGGAGAAGCAGAGGCAAAAAGTGTCTTCCGCTCTACGCTGCTTCCGCCTGATGAGCGCCTGATGGCAGGATGCAACCTTGACCGCTTTACGGCAGAATTTCTTGAAACCATCAAATTTGACAGCAATGGAGAATAAGAAAAACGAAAAGCAGGGAGAGATTGATGAGCAATACCTCATGTCAATGATGGCAGGGCAGGATGCGGATCCTAAAATCAATGAGCAAGCACAGGACGGATTAGCCAAACCAAAGATTCCGGCAAAGAGGGGAGATAAGTCGCACGATAACGACGATTATGAAAAGATTTTCTTTAAAAATGCAGAATCTATGGCGCGAACGGGAAAATCGGTATACATACGCCCGGAGTTCCACGAGCGCCTTTCACGCATTGTACAGGTGATCGGTGAAGACAAGCTGACGATCTATTCCTATCTGGACAATGTGCTGGAGCACCACTTCAGGGAATTTGGCGAGCAGATAGTGGTGACTTTCAATAACAAATATAAACCGATATTATGACTACCGATATTTTAATTATAGGATTGCTGATCGTTATCGTAGTCCTGTTGACCAAAGACAGGATAAAGTTTAAACGAACCCATCGGACTTCCAAACATAACGAATCACAGGATGCACCGTACGATGTCATGGGCGCTATCCAACCCGAATACCGCCATCCATTGCCGATAAATGACATAGAAGGCCAAATAAAAAAGCAGGGCAAAGCTTTAGATAATTTTGACAGTACATCCGAAAGGGATGATTTTGACATAATAGTTCCGCAGGAAGAGCCGGAGGAAGTGAGGGAATTTGCGCCCGACTTTGAGGAAGAGGAAGAAGAATGGCGCCAATATGGGAGTCTGATTACAGAAGACGGTTTTGCCACAGGGGTTACCTTTGAAGAACTTGGCGCAGTGGGGATGTTGCTGGAGCACCAGGTGCTAGAGCCGCCCTTGGAAATTAAAGCAGTGCACTTAGTTCAGAAACTGGATGGAACCGAACTGCTGAGCCTATTGGAGAATTCCATAGAGGGGGCCTCAATGAAAATTGCAAAACTCTTAGATCGCACCGCGAATTTGCCAGCAGATCCCGGTTCTTCTTCTATGCGGAATAAATTTCCCGATGAATTTGACATAACGGATTACATACAGTGAATCTTATTTCCATTTGGCAGTTAACGTTATCGTCTCATTGTGCGGTTTATTTTCTTCCGGCATTTTGTCAATTTTTAGTAAGACAGGCAAATCCGCCGATAGTCCAGCGAGAATGCAACCGCCTTGGGGCAAAATAGATAGACTGTCAAATGAGATCTTATCCAGATAGGAAACTGTACGGCCTATTGCCTCAATATCCTTATTATTAATTAGGCGATGAAGAAAATAATTATGAAGCTGAGATATTATTGTGTCGGAGATATCGTAAGGCCTCTGGCTGGAAATTGTCATGAATACGCCGAATTTACGCCCCTCCTTAATGATTTCCTCAAAGGTCTCTAATCTGTAATCCTTCCATGTCTCACTTTCGCGAATAGAATTCCGTGACAGTATATTGTGGGCTTCATCTACAATTATGTTAAGGTACTTCTCACGTTTAAGATTTTCCTTTTTATAAAACTCATAATAGTATTTACATACGACCAGAGGTATTATCTTTTTCATCTCGACATTTACGTCGTTCAGATTTATAATAATCACAGGCTTCTTATTATTAATTAATTTATCGTCTTTTACTACGCTAAATACCTTCGATATTTCGTTGAACTTAGATTCTAACCGATTGTATAAGGGGCCGATATGCTCTTTCGAATAGTACCCTTTAGCTATGACATCAAAATAATTTATTGTGATCTGCAGCCGTATTTTTGCAAACATGTCAAGCCCGGAAAGATCAATATTTACTTCTTTAATTATTTCCCATAGCTTGTTCAAAAATCCTTGAGGATTCTTACTGTGATCAATTGTTTCAAGGACTAGTTGGCTATAGTTGAGCGTAAGCCCCAGCTTAATTCTTTTTTTTAGGGCGGTGAGGTCATCAACGAATTTACATGCATTATTAATTTTGATCAGTTCATTGATGAAGTAGATATGGAAATCCTTATCTAGTGTCTTAGAACCCTGTGTCAATATATTTGAAATAGTAAAATAAATCATTTCTTTAAAATTCGCATCTGATTCCAGAGCTGTCCTCAATGTCGCTTTATGCAGTGAGCTATCCAAAAATGGCTTCTGTGTTTGATCGGTTGCTTTAAGTAATATGGACCAAAAAGTTAGGTCATTTACCTGCGACTCAGGAATGGGAAATTTGTCACCGCCAATCTTTGAAGTAGATAGGAAAAACCTGTTTTTGTAATTTTCGTCAATGATGATATTATCGTGATGTTTCTGGATAGCGTATTCACCATTAAAATCAATAAGGATGATTTTTGCTTTGCCTCGGAACTTTGTATTCTTAACATATTTGGATAAAAGCTCGTGATAAATTTTTGAAAGTGTATACGATTTTCCACTTCCAGTGTTACCGAATATTCCAATATGGCTCGCAAAAAGTTTATCTACCCCTATCTCTATAGATGTATTGGATTCATTTATTAATGTTCCTAATCTTATCTTGTCATCTTCCGGTTTAGCAAAACTATGGATACAGTTAAATTCAGTGTCATTTAACAGATAGCAGTCATTATCGATAAGAGGTAATTCTTTCAGGCCTTGACGAAATACATTGTCATCTATATAACCCACTAAGGTTACGTTTAAAAAACGTTTAATTTTACTTTTCCTATCTGAATAATTATTATTTTCTAAATCTTTATCTTCAGATATAAATTCGCCCTCTATTTTTCCGATAATCTCATTATAGCCTTTGGCAATTTTAATGTAAGATCCTACAGAAACATTTTTGATGATCTTACCACTAAAGAGTAGATGGGGAGCATTTTTGTTTTTGTCGACCCGTATCAGAATATTTTTACCCTTCACTTCGCTTACCGAGCCAATTCTCAAAACTGATTCTATAACCAGACTCTGACTTGTTAAATTATTTTCCATCTTTCTTTGCAACTTTTATCACAGCTTCATTTTCATTCATCTTTGCCAATACAGCATCGAATTGCTCGGCCAGTTTTAGAAAGACTTCCTCAGTTACTTTCTTAAAATCGTATCCAACCAAATCTGTATATAGATTCTTGTATTTTAGTTTTGGAAAAAAACTTTCTACAGACTTCCTTCCTTCTTCACTGTAGTTGTATACTACAACCAACAGAGTTGGATTTGAATTTAGTGCTCGATATGTTATTTGCCTGATATGTTCATCAGCAAAAGAGAAGCCTGTGACAAAAAGGACCGAATTCTCTCTTTCAAGGATATTCGAATACATCCTCATTTGCTCGTAGTATTCTAAACGTAAGGTGGTATTCTCAAATTTTTCCTTTGTTGGATTAATCATCACTAATTTGTCGTATTCGGTAGCGAAGGTTTCTATGTTTGAATCAAGGCCAATCAGATCGGCAATATCTTTTGCCTCTTTTTTTAAGTCCTCAAAAGTCCTTGTAATCCATTTTTTAGCAGAGCCTGTTCCTTTTATGGAAACTAATTCAACGAGGTACTTCTCCGGAAAAACAATATTATTGAGTGCAGCCAGTACACTTACATTAGCATTGTACCTAATTTCGTTGGGATAACTTTTATCCCAAGTCAATGACCCATGTAGCTTATATAAGTTAAACAAAGGCAATTCTGAGCTTACATTGTATTGCGAGCTATTCTTAAAAAATGATTTTTGATAATTTGCGGTATTAAATGTCTGTGTAAATTTTCCACTAAAGCCATCATTGAATTCCAACCCAAGGTTGTCAAGATTTATATCCAAAAATAAATCCATGTTCGTTGTAAACAAATTGACTTCCTTAGGCAACAGTTTATTTCTTCTTTTCAGCACAAGGATATTTAGTGCCTGAAGAAATTTTATATAATTCTGGTTGGTTTCTTGAAATTCAGATAATTTATTACCATGTAATTCGAAGTCCTTATCAATTAATTTAGAATTGCCCCGTATGCATTTGTCATAGTACCAGAATTTTATTGAAACTTCGAGGAGTTTATACCACTCTTCAGTTTTATTTTCCTTTGATTCATTATCTAAATCTGTAAGTAGTCCTTCAATATTCTGCAGGGTCTCAAGATAGTTTCGTGATGCTCCGGAGCCAATCAGAAAATTGAAATGGCTACTCTCTACTATCTTTAATATTTTCTCATTTTCCATTAGAAATTAGTTAGTTGTGTTGGATATTATCCTATGATAATTAACGAAATTTAAGAAAAAACTTAATTAGTTGTCTACTTAACCCCAATTTTTAGAAAGTTTACAGAAGCAAGTATGCTGTGAATTCGACATGCTTTGCCAAGCATTGCCACAATACGCCATCCTTTAAACTAATGGCAGCGACTTTACCACTTTTGTCCCATGACCTGCACAAGGCAGGAATTACTAACGAAACATGTAAGGTTATGGAAAGACAAAAAAACAAGTTATTGCTTCCCGGGCTGTTGCTTCTGGTAGCAGGGAACGCATTTGCGCAGGGTGATGGCTCTGCAGGAATCGCCGAGGCCACACAGATGGTCACTTCGTACTTTGACCCTGCAACCCAACTGATCTATGCGATAGGTGCTGTGGTAGGCCTTATTGGTGGCGTAAAGGTCTATAACAAATTCAGCAGCGGGGATCCCGATACCAGCAAAACAGCAGCAAGCTGGTTTGGCGCGTGTATCTTCCTGATCGTTGCGGCTACCATCTTACGCTCCTTCTTCCTGTAATAAGCGGCCTATGAAAAGTTACAACATCAACAAAGGAATCGGACGCACGGTAGAGTTCAAAGGACTGAAAGCGCAGTACCTGTTCATTTTTGCAGGAGGCCTGCTGGGAATATTGGTATTGGTCATGGTACTTTACATCGCAGGGGTTTCCCCGGCCTTCTGCATTATAGCGGGCGCCCTGGCAGCCGGGGTACTGGTTTGGAAGACCTTTTCCTTAAACAGGCGTTACGGAGAGCATGGCCTTATGAAGATTGCTGCCGTTAAAAAACACCCGCGTTACCTGATCTGCCGCAAGCGCCTTAGCCGCTTTGTCCTGTCTAACCCAAAAACAGAAAAGCCATGAGAAATTCATCAAGGGCAGCAACGCTGGAGAGCAAATTTCCATTGCTTGCGGTTGAGGATAATTGCATCATTTCAAAAGAGGCAGATATTACCGCGTGTTTTAGGGTCGCGTTACCGGAGCTTTTCACTGTGGCTTCAGCGGAATACGAGGCTATGCACTCGGCTTGGCACAAAGCGGTAAAGACGCTGCCAGACCACACGGTGGTACACAAACAGGACTGGTACCTCAAAGAAGATTATGCCGGTGATATAATGGGGGAAGGGCTTAGCTTTCTGGGCAGGTCCTACCAGCAGCATTTTAACGAGCGCCCCTTCCTGAACCATTACTGCTACCTGTTTCTGACCAAAACTACCAAAGAGCGTATGCGCCAGCAGAGCAATTTCTCTTCGCTTTGCAAAGGTGTCCTCATCCCGAAGGAAATACGGGACAAGGAAGCTCTTCAGCGCTTTATGGAAGCAGTAGCGCAGTTTGAGCGTATCATCAACGATTCGGGCCTGCTAAAGCTGGAGCGGCTGACCGAGGCAGAGCTGCTTGGGGGTGAGGGTTGCAAGGGATTGCTGGAGCAATACTTTTCGCTTTCCTCAGCTGAAGGGGAGCCCCTTCAGGATATCGGTCTGGGAGCGGAGGAAGTACGGGTTGGCAATAAAAGGATGTGCCTGCATACGCTCTCCGACACGGATGACCTGCCGGGTGTGGTCGGGGCGGACACACGATACGAAAAGCTTTCCACTGACCGCAGCGACTGCCGCCTGTCTTTTGCTGCGCCGGTGGGCCTTCTGCTGGGCTGCAACCATATTTATAACCAATACCTTTTCCTGGACAACAGCGTGGAAAACCTGAGAAAATTTGAGAAATCCGCCCGAAACATGCATTCCCTGGCGCGTTACAGCAGGAGTAACCAGATCAATAAGGAATGGATCGAACGCTACCTGAATGAAGCCCATTCGTATGGCTTACCCTCCATACGTGCCCACTTCAACATAATGGCCTGGTCCGATGATGCCCATGAGCTCAAGCAGATCAGGAACGACACCGGTAGTGCCATGGCACTTATGGAATGCAAGCCGCGCCATAACACTACTGACGCCGCTACGCTCTATTGGGCGGCCATGCCCGGCAACGCAGGGGATTTCCCGGCGGAAGAAAGCTTCTACACCTTCATGGGGCCGGCACTTTGCTTTTTTGCCGGGGAGACCAACTACCGCAATTCCGTTTCGCCGTTCGGCATCAAGATGGCGGACAGGCTGAGCGGCAACCCAATACATCTTGACATATCGGACCTGCCAATGAAACGCGGTATCATCACCAACCGCAACAAGTTCATCCTCGGCCCTTCGGGCAGCGGAAAATCCTTTTTCACCAACCACATGGTGCGGCAGTACTATGAGCAGGGCGCGCACGTACTTTTGGTGGATACCGGAAACAGTTATCAGGGACTTTGCGGGCTGGTTCACAGCAGGACGAAAGGGGAGGACGGCGTGTACTTCACCTACACAGAGGATAATCCCATTGCCTTTAACCCTTTCTATACCGATGACGGCGTATTCGATATCGAAAAGCGGGAGAGCATAAAAACGCTGGTCCTCACCTTATGGAAAAGGGATGATGAGCCCCCGACCCGCGCAGAGGAGGTAGCGCTTTCCAATGCCGTTAGCGGCTACATAGAGACGATCCGTCAGGGACAGCCCCCGAGCTTCAATGGCTTTTACGATTATCTCAGCACCGATTACGCAAAGGTACTGACAGAGAAGAAAGTCAGGGAAAAAGACTTTGACCTGGCGGGTTTCCTCAATGTCCTGGAGCCTTACTACAAAGGAGGCGAATACGACTACCTGCTGAATTCTGAAAAGCAGCTTGACCTGCTCTCCAAGCGCTTTATTGTCTTTGAGATCGACGCGATTAAAGACCATAAGATATTGTTCCCGATCGTGACCATCATTATGGAAGTATTCATCAACAAGATGCGAAGGCTTAAAGGCGTACGCAAGCTTATTTTAATTGAAGAAGCATGGAAAGCTATCGCTAAGGAAGGTATGGCAGAATATATCAAGTATCTCTTTAAGACAGTCCGTAAGTTCTTCGGCGAGGCCATCGTGGTCACCCAGGAGGTTGATGATATTATCCAGTCACCTATTGTCAAGGAAAGTATCATCAACAATTCGGACTGCAAGATCCTTTTGGACCAGCGCAAGTACATGAACAAGTTCGATGATATCCAGGCCATGCTGGGGCTGACCGATAAGGAAAAAGCACAGGTACTCTCGATCAACCTCAATAACGATCCGGCAAGGATTTATAAAGAGGTCTGGATAGGCCTGGGTGGTACGCAGTCGGCGGTATACGCTACTGAGGTGAGCATGGAGGAATACCTTGCCTATACGACGGAGGAAACCGAAAAGATGGAAGTGATGCAGGCGGCCTCAGAACTCGGGGGTAATGTGGAACTGGCCATACGGCGCATTGCTGCGCGCCGCAGGGAGCAGCAGAAATAATAACATCTAAATTTTTAATTATGAAAAAGATCGCATTTACGGTTTGGGCGGCACTGCTATTGGCTGCCGCGCCGCTCAGGGCACAGTGGGTAGTGAGCGACCCGACCAACCTGGCACAAAGCATTGTCAACACGGCGCAGGAAATTGTACAGACCTCTGCTACCGCATCCAACATGCTTGACAATTTTAAGGAAGTGCAGAAAGTCTACAACCAGGGGAAAGAGTATTATGACGCACTGAAAGCCGTCAATAACCTGGTGAAAGATGCCCGAAAGGTACAGCAGACCGTGCTTCTGGTCGGGGATATCTCCAATCTCTATGTTACCAATTTTGGCAAGATGATGAACGACCCCAATTTCAATGCTCAGGAACTGAGCGCTATAGCCTTTGGCTATTCAAAGCTGTTGAATGAGAGCACGGAACTGCTGAAGGAACTCAAGCAGATCATCAGTGCGTCGACATTGTCCCTCAACGATAAGGAACGCATGGATATCATTGACAGTGTCTACAGGGAAGTGAAGGACTACTACAACCTTGTGCGTTACTACACGCACAAGAACATCTCGGTAAGCATCCTCAGGGCCAAGAAGCATAACAATACGCAAAGGGTGCTGGAACTGTATGGGACTGCTGCGGAGAAATACTGGTAGGTTATGGAATTTGAGAACCTTCACCAGGTGCTTCGCGCGCTTTATGACGACATGATGCCACTTTCGGCAGAGATGGCTGCGGTGGCCAAGGGGCTTGCAGGCCTGGGGGCCTTGTTTTACATGGCACTTAAGGTGTGGCAGGCCCTGAGCAGGGCAGAACCGGTGGATGTATTTCCGCTGTTGCGCCCATTTGCCCTGGGCTTATGCATCATGTTCTTTCCTACGATGGTGCTGGGAACTATAAACGCTGTGCTCAGCCCGGTAGTCACCGGTACCCATGGCATCCTCGAGGGGCAGGTGCTTGACCTTAACGCCCTGCAACAGCAGAAAGACCAATTGGAGCGCGAAGCGATGCTCCGTAATCCGGAGACGGCGTACCTGGTTTCAGATGAGGAATTCGACAGGCAACTTGAGGAACTGGGTTGGTCGCCTTCGGACCTAGCCACTATGTCTGGGATGTACCTCGAGCGCATCATGTACCAGACCGAGAAGAATATCCGCGACGGCTTCAGGGAATTCCTGGAGATCCTGTTCCAGGCTGCGGCGCTGGTTATTGATACCATACGAACCTTCTTTCTCATCGTACTATCGATATTGGGCCCAATTGCCTTTGCGATCTCGGTCTGGGATGGTTTCCAATCCACCCTTACCCAATGGCTTACCCGGTACATCAGCGTCTATTTGTGGCTACCTGTGGCCGACCTGTTCAGTGCGATGCTGGCGCGTATACAAAGCCTTATTCTTCAGGAAGACATACAGAACCTGTCGGACCCGACGTACATCCCGGACAGCTCCAATACGGTGTACATTATTTTTATGATCATCGGCATCATTGGCTATTTCACCATACCAACGGTAACGGGCTGGATAATACAGGCCGGGGGAGCGGGTAATTATACGCGCAATGTGAACCAGGCAACCCAGCGTGCGGGTAATGTTGCCGGCGCTGTTACCGGCGCTGGGGCGGGAAGCATCAGCGGAAAACTTGTACAATAAATTGAAACGAAAATGGAATTTAAAACACTCAGGAACATCGAGAACAGCTTTAGGCAGATCAGGCTCTATGCCTTGGTATTTGCCGGGCTTTGCCTAGGGGTATCGGGCTATTCGGTATGGAGGTCGTATGATTTTGCGGAGGCACAGCGCCAGAAGGTATATGTGCTCGACAACGGGAAGTCACTGATGCTGGCCCTTTCGCAGGATGCTGCCATCAACAGGCCGGTGGAGGCGCGCGAACATGTCAGGCGCTTTCATGAATTGTTCTTTACCCTGGCCCCGGATAAGAATGCTATCGAAAGCAATATGAACCGGGCCTTCAACCTTGCCGACAAAAGTGCCTTTAACTACTACAAGGACCTCTCGGAGAAAGGCTACTTCAACAGGATCATCTCGGGCAACGTACAGCAACGTGTAGAGATGGACAGTATCGTCTGTGATTTTGACAACTATCCCTACCACGTGAAAACCTATGCCCGGCAATATATCCTGCGCTCCAGCAACGTTACAAGGCGCAACCTTGTGACTTCCTGCCTGCTGGTCAATTCGGTGCGTTCCGACAGCAATCCGCAGGGGTTTACCATGGAGCAGTTCAGCATTGTGGAAAACAGGGATATCGAGGTGATTGACCGCTAATGCAGAAAGCCATGATAAAATTAAAGATAGCCAAGGATTGGGAACAGCGCATGGAAGGGCACTGGCAATCGTTGCCCTGTAAGACGCAGCGCATGTATATAAGGACCATGTTTATGGCTTACCTGTGCCTTTGCGCCCTGGCAACAGCATGTTATTGGCTGCAGGCAGCCGAAGACGGAAAACATCCTTACAAAGGGATTGAGAATAAGGACCTACTACAGAAAAAAAAGAACAATAATCAAATTAAAAGATCGGAGTATGAAACAGACGGAAACAAATAAGCCGGTACGCCTTACCGGGGCTGAAGCCCCACAGGTGAGCGAGAATAGTCCAGCCGGCAGATCGACGGGTATACGGAAATCGCTTGTATTTATAGGGATGGGCATTGTTTTCCTGGGATGCCTGTATTTGATTTTCGGTTCGGTGGGCGGTAAGGATACCGATAAAGAAGTGAAAGCCGGGATTAATGAAACGGTGCCCCAGCCCGCGGAAAATGTTCTTCAGGCGGACAAGCAAAAAGCTTACGAAGAGGAACTGATGCAGCAGCGCGAACAGGAAAAGCGTAAAAGCCTCCAGTCCCTTGCGGACTATTGGACGGGTGGCAAACCGGCAGAGGCTGCTACTGATTCGCTATCAGCTGTTCCCAGGGATGGTGGCCCTTCGGCCAGTAACGCACCGCGTAGCAATATCGCTTCAAGTTACAGGCAGGCACAAGCCACCCTGGGCGGATTTTACAGTGACGATGGAGAGTCCCTCAGGCTGAAGCAGGAAGTGGAGTCACTCAAAATGCAGCTTACTGCTGATAAGGCCAAGCCTTCAGATCCTTTGGCTGACCAGCTTGTCCTGATGGAGAAATCCTACCAGCTCGCCGCCAGGTACCTACCCGGAAATACACAGGCCGATACCGTGGTTGCCGCAGGAAAAGAAAAAGAGCTTTCGTTCGAGCCATTTACGCCCGCGTCGTATCAGGCAGTTTCCGCACTACGACAGGACCATCCGTTAACCCAGGCCGCGCAGGGGCCGGGCATCAACCGTTTTCGCGGGATTGATAGTGGCCAAGGGGTTGCCACACCGAAGAACAGTGTCAGCGCGTGCATCAATAGGGAACAGCTGATCGTAGGGGAGGGCTTTGTGGAATTGCGCCTGTTGGAGAACGCCCGTGTAGGGAAGATCCTGCTCCCAGCCGGTGCACTGGTTGTGGCAAAAGCAAAGTTCCAGAATGCGCGCCTGCAATTAAGGATCACCTCCGTTGAGGCCTTCGGCAGTGTCCTGCCGGTAGATATTCTGGTGTATGACCTCGACGGCCAGCCGGGCCTGGCAATTCCTGTCGCACCCCAGGATAGCGCTGCACGGGATATCGTTGCCAATATGGGACAAAGTGCAGGCACTAATATGATGCTTACACGTTCGGCAGGCCAGCAGGTGGCTGCCGACCTGAGCCGCGGCCTGGTACAGGGTATCTCGGGATATTTCTCAAAAAGCGTAAAGGCGCAGAAAACCCTTGTGAAGGCCGGTTATAAAGTATTGCTGGTCGCTAAAAAATAACAAATCATTAAATCAAACAGTTATGAAAATAGTATCAAAAATTTTTGCTGCACTGACAGCGGCACTGCTAAGTTTACCAGTTTCGGCACAACAGCCTCCAACGGATGGGACTGCGCTGGAGTATGGAAGGATCGAGCCCTTTGAGATGGAGGTTACATTTGACAAGACCAGCCACCTGATATTCCCATCGGCCATCCGCTATGTCGACCTCGGTGGCGAAAGCCTTATTGCAGGGAAGGCTGAAAAGGCGGAGAATGTTTTGCGCCTTAAAGCCGCACTCCGCGATTTTAAGGAACAGACCAATGTAACAGTCATTACAGAGGACGGCCAATACTACTCATTTAACGTCTACTACAGTGCCGTACCGTGCATATTGAGCTATGACCTTACCAAAATGGAAAGGCTCAGGGGGATCAATAAGAGCGATACTGTCCTCTTTGAGGAAATGGGTAGCCAGCCACCGAGTTTACCGGGACAGCTGATGGCTGCCCTTTATAAGAAAAATGTCAGGCCGGTGAAACACATCAGTTCAAAAAGCTTCGGGATAACATTTACGCTCAGGGGCCTGTACGCCTATAATGGCAAGCTGTATTTCCACACTGAAATTGAAAATGCAGGCACTATCCCGTTCATTACCGACTTCATCACCTTCAAGATTGTGGACCGAAAGCTTGCCAAGCGCACGGTTTCCCAGCAGCTCACGCTCTCGCCCCTGCGTATGTACAGGCCATTGCTGCCCGTAGGTGCCCATACCATCGAAAGGAATATCTACCTGTTGGAACAGCTTGGTATCACGGATGACAAAGTACTCGTTATCGAACTCTTCGAAAAGAACGGCACAAGGAACCAGCGCCTTGAGTTGCAAGCCGGAGACCTGGTGCGTGCGAAAGACGTGGAGAAAATGAACCTGAAACTTAAATTGTAAGATGGACATGAGATATCTAATACTGGTTTTCCTGTTTATCGCCGGGACAAAGGAAGCGAAGGCCCAACGTATGGCCCCTGGTCAAAAGGCGATAGAGTTTTCGGCAGGGAGTTTCTCCGGGGAGCTTCCCTTTAGGAACTATTATCTCCAGCTGGCCCTGAACACTTATAGGGATGGCGGCCGTTATCTGTGGCATGGCCTGGAGTACGGGCACCGATATGGGTACTATAGAGAACTTGCGATCCCTGTTGAGAGCTATCTGGCAGAAGCCGGTTACAGTGTTCCTATACTCAGGAATGCATCCCGCTCGGTCAGCCTCAATGTAGGGCTGGCCGGTGTAGTGGGATATGAGACCGTTAACCGCGGCAAAAAGCTGCTTTTTGACGGTGCGGAAATAAGCAACGAAGACACAGCTGCCTATGGCATAGGCGGGCGGCTGTCACTGGAGGTATACGTTTGCGACGGGTTTGTTGTATTTATTCAGGGCAGGGTAAAACAGCTCTGGGGTACTGACCAGGATCCGTTGCGATTTTCTGCCGGAGCGGGAGTACGCATTAACTTTTAAATGGATGTTATGAGACAATCGATAAAGAGACTAACATGCTGCCTGTGTTTGTTGGTGGTGTGTTTACTGTGGTCCTCATGCGAAGACCCGGATTTGAATGTGCAGCAGGATTTCCCCTTCGAAATCCGTGTGATGCCTGTACCCGTGACAGCAGTGCCTGGCCAGCCGGTGGAGATCAGGATGACTATTAGCGCCCCCGGCAATTATGCCGGAACACGCTATTTCCTGAGGTATTTTCAGGATGAAGGGGAGGGCACCCTGCAGTATTACGACCAGGAACCCTACCTTCCGAACGATTCCTACGTGTTGCGTTCGATGCAATTCAGGTTGTATTACATTTCGCTGTCCCAGGACCGCCAGTCATTCAGGGTCTGGATCTCTGACAGTTTTGGGAACGAGCAGCAACTCGAATTCGAATTTGATGGTGCATAATGGCAACCCGATAGCCCGGTAAAACCGGGCTATTTTTTTATCAAAACAGGCCATTATTGGCTAAGGCATTGCAAACTATCGATAAGCTGGCTATATTTGTGTAAAATATTAGAAAAAATTAAAGTGTTTTTACTTTAGATCTCGTCACTGAAAACTGGTAATTTTTAAAGACTTCGAGACTAAGTGGGGACGCTCATGCTACGGCGTGGGCGCTCGCTTATGCGTAGTCTTGGTATACCAGTGCCACAGTGACGGTAAGTGTAGTTGTCTGCGCCTATTTTTTTGGCGTCCAGGCAAGCAGGAAATGCTCAGTGTATACTATTTTCTGCAACACTTACCAGAAAGTATATGGTTTATCTAAACAACTATTACACTATGGTAGCCCAATCAATTTCACAAACCGATAGGAACTTTTGTCTTTCAAAGAAGATTTACGACTGTGATTTTAAATTTAGCAGGCGTATGCATTCGATGTTTGAATTCTTGGAAGTCTCCACTATAGGCCAGCTTTGCGCAATACCGCTTAATACGTACACCTGTTTCAGGGGGTTCAAATCCAGATGCAGGCAGGAGCTTATTGAGTTTATAGAAACAGAGAACCTTGCGTCCTACTTTGAAGGCTTTCAGAAGTGGAAAGAAAGCCATTAAGGAAATACAGGATGGATTACAGCTGTATTAGGCTGTGCAATACACCGCATCAGCACAGACAAGTACAGTATTGCAGGTACTGTTCTTGACCAGTTGATGCACTTATCCCAAGCGCAAATAGACCTTCGCGGTTTTGCCGTGGTGGTCTTTTTGCGTCGCAAAAAAATCCCACCAGCCAAAAAATTGAACTGATGGGATGTGTTATAGATAAGCTATTTGGGTCATCCTTGTCTGCCCGCCTGAATTCTACGTTCCAATAAAATATCCAGTATTTCCCACTCACTACAATAGGTCTCGTTCTCGAAATAGTAGTTGTCCTCCTCCTCATTCCATAGATAAGCGTCAAAATCCTCATTCTCGAGACAGGTATCGGTAAGCATTCCGTCAGAAAATTTAGCCTTACCGTAAATCAGGCAGCCCATCTCCTCGTAATCGAGTGTAAAGCCCACCCTATATTTTTCCGCAATCTTTTGTAATACCTCTATATTTGGTGCCCAACGGGTGGTGTATTGATAGGTGTCGCGGTCCTCTTCATTCCAATATATCTCGTAAAAATAACCGGTATCCTCTCCAAGGAATTCAGGTAACTGTCCGTGTCCTGTTTCCTCTTCACGTTCTTTCATGTATTGAAAAAGAGCATGTATGTCCCTGATTGCTTTTTGTTTTCCTTCGAAAACAATATAATTGCTGCATATATTTGCCATAACTGTAATTTTTATGGCGACTGCCGTAAGGCAGCCGCCAGATTAATAGATTCAATTGAGTGCTGCTGCACCCTCTTTTGCGAACGCTACGCATAATTCAAAACCTTTCTGGCTTCTGGTTTGTGCTGTTCCACCCATGACGATAGATTGCAGTTTCGCTTCGCCGTCCTTATAAGTTCGCACGTTCTGGAAATAGCCCGTTACTGCATTATATGCTCCGTACAATGTGCCTTTTGTGGTTTCCATCTGTTGGGTATCGTTCATCATTGCATAGGCGAACGCGTCGTTGACCATGTTTTTGTACACTGTAGAAAATTCGCTTTCGGCTCCCTTTTTTATAAGCTCGAGCGTTTCCTTATTTGGGCATAATGCGAGCTGTATGAGCTTGCGTACTTGCGTGTCGTTTATCTTGGTAGTTGCCCAGCTGTTGAATATCCCCTCCAGCTGGGTACTTAGCCTGTCCGCCAGCCCCATGACCTTATGGGCATCTTCCAAACGCTGTTTTGCTCCCGAGGTATGTTTTATACGTACTACGTTGGTCATGGTCTTCAATGAAGCGTTCAGGGTATTCTGGCATACGATACGGATGGGGGTGAAAGCTGCTGTTATGCTCCCGCTGCCATCGTGTGAAGTGGTAAGGAAAATGTATTTTTGGGTGACGTCGTCACCTTTGCCTACTCTAATATAGTCAGGGAGTTTAGCAGTAATAAAAATGCGTTCTCCATTACCTAACGCGCCTGCAGTCTCGTATAGGATTCCTTCACCACCACCTACAATAGCATCAAAGAATCCAAATGCGTCGCGGTTTTGAACTATCTGGTAGTCTTTACCAACGACGCCCAATACAGTATTGTTGTCAGTCCTCAAGTTGGCGAAGTAGTTTTTGACCCCAATTTCCTCATTTGCTATTTCGAGTCCGTTCTCACGGTAGTGAAGGCTTTGTCCTTTCGTAAATAGCGGCGTCTTTACCACGTTGTAATCCAGTCCTGCGGCTACTATGGCCTGTTGACTGGTAGGATAATCTGAGACAATCTGCCCAAGCCCGTGCCATGCTTTTTCCTGTACGCTGAAAAATGAATATTTTCCTGTCTTGTCGTTATAATTGATATTGTGTGCCATGATTTCTATATTTTAAAATGATTAATAGATTAAAAGGGAAGGTCATCGTGACCGCTCTCGTTGGACGGAACATCTTCGTTCTTTATCTCTACTGCCTCGTATACTTCTATCTCTCTGGTATCCTGTATAAGAGTATTTGCTTTTCCGTGTAATTTTATATGCGTTGCAATAAAATTGAGTCCTGCTTTAGGCTGTCCCTGTTTATCCATCCAAGCCTTTGCGCTCACCTGACCGCCCAGTTCGACCAATGTACCTTTGAGCAACGCTTTAGCAACATTAGGACTCAAGAAGTAGGAGCAGTCAAAAAAGGTTGCCTTATTTACACGTTCCCCGTTTTTGTTACGATAGCTCTCATTTGTAGCGATTGAGAAATTAACTACCTTTTTTTCGTTTGACAGGTCACGCACCTGTGCGTCCCTTGTCAATCTTCCAATAATGTTCATAATCGTTTAATTTAAAATGATACAATCTTTTGTATCTTCTTTCCGTTCATCATTCTGACAGTCTTGCCTCGCTCGCTCCGCGTAACTTTTTCCAAAAGAAAAACCGGAAAAAAGAAAGCAGATAAACAAAGCGGGGAAGGCGGTAAAACAAAAGGAAACGGAATAAGTCCCAAAGGGTGGGTTTGTGAGTGTGTGAATAAAGCCATTATGCTGTAGTCTTTTGATTTTACCACGTAGCCTTGCACGCTATAAATTAGCTGCCTTTTTATCGGTTTTATTGGAAAAGTTCTAATCTTTTAGATCAATCATATCATAAATAGTCTTTGATCAGATAGTTTTATGATCCCCTTAAAAATGCCCAGAGAAGTTTGTTTTTGGAGATCATTAGAAAATACCCATCATTAGGTATTTTTTTTTCAGGTGATAAATCGTATATTTTGTGAGAAAATCACACTCTTTGGACACAGGACCTATCGCCAATTTCGATTTTATCAAGATCCTCAATGAAGACAGGACTTACAGGCTCCTTTTCCCGGTAAGGGAAGTGGGTATGGCCATCCTGGAAATTTACGAAGCGATAGGAAATAACCTTTTTGAGGATAAGAAATTTACTGAAGCGGACCTCCATCTCGCCTTCAGCAAAGCTCACGGGGTAGGTGAACGCTATCCAAAAGAAGTTTATAGTGCCCATATCATGGATCTCCAGGAATATTTCCTGGATTACGACCAGCCTAGCCAGAAATATTTTTTTAAGGATTATGCCTTCAAATTCTGTGAACATGCCAAGGCTACCTTGATAGGGGCTTTCAATCCCACCCGCATCCAAAACATATGCAGCCATCTGAGTAAATCGCTTCAGGCAAAGGAGACCGAGGAGGGGCTGATTTTCTGGCTAAAGGAAGAATTTGTAAAATTCGAGCCCGACATGCGGGAGCAGGTTGATTTTCTGGACCGGCAGATCGCTAATTCTATTGAGCAGCTCAAGCAGCGTACCTTGATTTCCCAAGATAACTTCATCGCGGTGCTGATCGCAACCGATGAGAACCTGACCTTATCCCAAACCCACGTAAAGGAGTTGAGGGCAGCTTACTCGGAAACCAAGATAATTAGGGAAGTACTTAACCGTAAGCATACTGGGATTGAAGAGACAGGCCTGCTCATAAGGGATGTCAATCTTTTTTTCAGGTATTGCAACGACCGGCTAAATTCGATTGACAGGAAACTGGACAGGATCCAGCCCAAGGTAAAGCAGCTATTCACTTCACTGAATAAGCCAATATTCAATGCAAAAGTGGAAAGGTTCATCAGCCATCTCCTTGACAATTCAGTGGTAGAATATGGAGATACCCAAAAATTCATGAGTTTGCCGGCCGGCGTTGAAAATCCGGTTTTACGTTACAAGGCTCCCAGTTTTACGATCTTGAGCCCTGATAAGGAACTCTTTCCGGCAAAACCTAATGAGCGAAAGCAGTACGTCCAGAATAAGGAGGCGGTACGGGCCAATACTGAAAAGACCCTCAAAGTGATCAAGGACGCGGATGTTGCACGTAAATGGGAGGACTATATCCTCTCCGAAATTCAGCTCAAAGGGCGCATTAACCTCTCAGAAGCTTTCTTTACAGTAGCTGCTGACACCGACCCTTCACTAGCGGTCACGGTATTGTTCAATACCATACGTAGGGTCTATAAGACCCCATCCCTTAAGCTTAATACTGTTAAAAAGTTATATACTAATCTTGACTATAAAGACATAACGTTATGGAAAATGGAAGTGATAAAAATTCAGTAGCTGACTTTTTGTTTGATCCTGATGCGGAGGAATTTTTTGCGGAAATCGATTATGCGCTGAAAGACGGGGTTCATTTTCAGCGTGAGGGCAAACAGTTCAGGTCTTATAATTTTATAGCCTCTAATGAAGAGAGCCTCCGCCTGTATTATCAAAAATTTTTCAATGTCGATCTCGCCTTTGAAGGGGAGGGTGCAAATACTTATTTTTTTCTTGATTTCTATGGTAACGACAGGGGAGGCATCCCCGGCCGCCACCGGCATATCATGAAAAGTGAACATGTGCTTATTGGATTTATAATCTACAAGATGGTGTTTATAGATAAAGAGATTGACCTGGATTCGGTTCAGAGGCTCAAAGAAAAGATAAGGATAGATTACGAGGACTATAAGCCCGGGCTCTATAGGCTGATAGCGAAATCCAAAAATACCAACCCTGGAAATATGAACGACAATGTTTTGGATGCTAATGTGCAATCCGCTTTGGAAGAATTCCGAAAGATTGGCTGGCTTACTATGGAAAAAGACGAGTTCAGTCTGTTACCGGCTTTTAACCGACTGGTAAAAATTTATGAAAAGCACATACTTACTATTGATAAGACCTTAAACCGCCTGCGATGAAAAAATTTCCAAGGATAGCAAGGCTATCAACCCTAAATATAGTGCGGCATCAGAACTTCGATTATGAGTTCAATCCTTTCCGAACAGATTTTGTAGGAGAAGGCGGGGCAGGCAAAAGTATGATTGGAGATCTGCTCCAGTTGATATGTGTCGGTGTCAAAGCATTCCGCTCTCCAACAAAGAGTACGGGATTACGAGAACCGAAGACTATGGTGCTCAGGAGCGACGGCAACGGCACGGATTTCGGATATGCATTCATTAATATCGAAGTGAATACAAACGAATATCTCGTTATTGGGATTTATCTCGAGAGTTCCGGCAATGCCAGTATGTTCATTGTCCAAAAGGGGTATTCTTTTGATACGGATTCTGTTCTTGAGCCATTTTTGATGAAGCTAGGGGTGGAGGACTTCATAAATGACAATATGTTTCTGCCGCTTGCGGAGCTAAAAAACCATCTTCAGGATACCGTTGGCCTGACATGTGAATCATGGGAGCGGACCAACCCCTACCACAAGATTTTGTACCATAATGAGATTCTTCCGATTGATCTTTCGAGCAACAGCAAGACTCTGGAAAACTATGCCAAGATAATACAGGCCTTTTCCAGGGAGTCTCTGGATATCAACAAAAGCGAGAAGCTGCAGACTTTCCTTTTCGGAGACCACAAAGAGGGAGAATTTGTAAAGGGGTTCTACAATGCCATTGCGGAGCTCTCAGACGACCTTAAACAATTCGATCATAATCTGGAAGAGATCACTGAGCTTAAAAGCAAGCAAATGGATTTAAGGGAGCTGCTTGATCAGAAACGGGTATTGGAAGAGACGCTTGAAATTTATCTGACAGAGGCTTATAAATACTATTGCCTAGAGATCATCCGGATTGAGAATGAGCTGGTAAAGGATCTGGCACGCTATTACGATACGATGGCATTGTTGCCAAATTTAAAAGATGGGCTCTCACAAAAGGCCTCAGAGGTTGAACTCTCTCTTAAGGAATTGGATAAACAATGGTCCGAAGCCCTGGAAGCTCATAACCTATGGAGAGAGAGGGACAGAAAGCAAGGCGAATTCGCCGGCTGGCTGACCGGCCTGGGCATTTCAGAAGAAGAACTGCTTGCCTTTTACCAACAGTACCAGCTATCGAAAACAAGGATTGAAAAAAGAAGGATCCTTGAGCAGAAACTCGAAGCGCAAAAAGGGGTTCAGATGCCGGAGCAGCAAATTGAGACAGGAATAGTACTGCTACTTACAGAACAGATCCGGTCGTATGAAGCTGATATTAAATTCAAGAACAGGCTTCTTAGCCTCAATAACATCAATGAGGCGGGATCACTGGCCCGATGGGCGCTTGATTATGATGGCGCGATAACTAAAGTGCAGGAGGGAGTGATACGGAAGTTTCATGATCAAAATTATAAGGTTACGCAACCTAAGGACAAAGCCCTGATATATCTTCCCGATCCATTATCAGTATTGGCCGGGCTTACGCAAGTCAAAGCTGACGAAGAAGGCTATTGGTTGGAACTCAATGGTATCTATGAATACATAACAACAGATTTTGAACCGATATTTGATAAAAACAAAGAGGAGATACGTGCTTATTTTGACCACCAGTCCGTCTCATTGCAATCCGAATTGATTTCGCTGGAGCGACATAAGGATAATGCGATAAGATTAAAGGCGATATTCGAATCGTTGGATAACCCTGACAGCTATGCCGAGGCTTGGTATGCAGAAATAGGCTTGTGCGATCAATTAGAAACCCTGCCTGTCCACGCGATGGAGCCCAGTGAGTTCATGGAGCATCATAAATTTTACCAGGACCGGTTGAATATTATTACAACCGCCAATGCGGCGGCATCGGAGTACGGAAAACTTGACCGTCAACGAAGCAGCCTTAAGACCCTTGGGGACAATATAGAGCGAAAACTGAAATCGTTCAACAGCGTAAACCACGCGGATGAACTGCTTGGACTTGAGGAAAAATATGATATAGTTATAAGTGACAGTGGAGATCTTATGGAGGCCCTGTCATCCGCAGAAGATTATATTGCAGCATTTGAGAAACTATACGATGACTGCCAGCGGTCTTTATCGTTACCGATTAAGATCAGGTTACTAAATGATAGCCTCTCCAAGGCGATAGCCGAACGGGATCGTATTTTGGTGCAGTCACCGGAGCATCTTAGAGCACTGAGTATCGAAACGACTGACGGACTGGAATCAGTAAGAGATCTCGAGGCCAAATACAAGAGTGCTCTCGAGACTTATAATGTTACCTACAATACCTTATGCCGAACCTATCTCAAGAATAGGTTGGACCGCTTTGAAAACACCAATGACTTTAAAGGCCTGTGTTACGAAATACTCCCTTCAGGTCTCTTTGACGAGACCAACCTGGAGCAGGATATCATTGAAATGATAAGCTTGTATCTGACGGAAATCAACCTCAAGAACAAGAGGCTGAACCATAGGAAACTGATGAAGCTTCAGCAAATCATCGATAAATTGCAGGAGGAAGTGAGTGAGCAGATCGGCAATGTCAAATTCATTAAGGGCTTCCTGAATGAAAAAGACAAAATCATCACAGGCGATCTGAAAGTAGCCATGGAAGAGCTGCCAGGGCTTTTTGACCATGGATGGATGAAGGTATTTCTTGATAACATCGGAGAAGACCTAAGGCTGGGAGGCGAAAATTCGTTATTTGAGTCATTGCGGGGGCTGTCATCGGATCTTGAAAATTATCCGACACTTGAGGAAAAGCTTCGTGAGGCGTACTACAAATCTGGTGGTTCGCGCAGTGACAGGCCAAAAATTGAGCAGCTGCTGAATCCCAAATCATATTATGGGTTGAAGTTTTCAATCAAAAACAAGGATGGGCAAAAGAATGATGGCAGCACAAGCCAGGCGTATTCCGCCATTGCCCTTCTCTGTATGGCAAAACTAAGGCTCATCGACCTTTCTCAAAATAATGGGAAGATCAGGGGCGCTATACGATTTATGGCTATAGATGAGGCGGAAGGCCTAGGCGGCAATTTCGAAATGCTCCATAAAATCGCGAAAGATAATGATTATCAGATACTGTCATTATCGATTAGTCCTAACAAAGTGGACCCCAAAAACCAACATATATACCTGCTCCAAAACAGCAGTGAAGATGTCAATGTCAATTACGACCCGGTTCCGATCTTCGGGTCTGCAAATATCGATGTTATATGAAAGGTTTGGAATGGCGCCACTTGAAAGGCTTGCATGAACTATATACCAGTAGGCAGACCCGCCTGAGAATAGATTCGAATGAGTATATCAATCAGGTATTGATCAGGCAAAAAAAGATGATACGGCATAAAATGGGAAGCCGGACGATCCTGGAAGCCACCCCATCCTTCCGCGACTATTTTGAGAAGGAATTACTGGGCTATTATCAGTATTATAACAATTTCTTTATTCAGGCCGGCCTGGAAAACAACGCACGGAAGACCTTTACGGAGGAGGATCTCAAAGGGCTGCTATTCGTTTACTACAACAGGGAGGAATTGCGGGGCAAGCTTACCACGGAGCACAAGTTTTCGGCAGAGGTCTTTAAAAAGCAGAACTCAAAATACATGTCCAGTAAGCCTTCATTGCGAAACGAGATGCTAAGAATACTGGGCATTACTGCTTTTCCGGACAAAGAACCCAAAGATAATACCTGGCGGATCGTCTGCGATTGCATCAACCCTGAGGTTATTGTGTTATGCGAGAATTTGGATTGCCTTAAGGTGCCGGTGGAATACAAGGCTAACAATATTGAATTATGGTATGTCGGAGGGAATAATACATCGCCTCTGCTGGACATTTCAGAGGAAAAGTTGAAACTTCCTATCTTTTATTTATGCGACTGGGATCATTCCGGCTTGTCGATCTATAGCAGGGTGCGTAAGATAATGAGTGAAAAGGGAGTACAAATAACGTTGATTTCTCCTTCCCCCGGAACAAAGACGTTAGCGGTAGGAGTCAAAAACCATAAGAGTAAATGGAGGCAAAAGCCCTTTTCCGGACTGAAAGCGGATGATTTTACAAATGAAGAAACGGAACTTATCCATAAGCTGATAAGAGAAAATATATGGATTGAAGAGCAGAATATTGACATGATTGATGTCCTGCGGGCTAATGGCTATATTTCGAGAATGATATAATGGTTCAATTTGCAGCTGAACGACTAACCTTTCAACACCCCACTTTTAACCAAACACTAAGGTTTCGGCCACTTGGACGAAATCAGAGCTCATTGCAAACTTTAATAGGGGTGCACATAATTTTTTGACCAATTAATAACTAATTTTGAGTAAAGGCGATTAACTATGGGATATGATTTTTCGAAACTGAACGACAGGGATTTTGAAGCTTTGGGAGCGTCGGTGATTAAAAAGCTTTTAGGCAAGCGGGTCGAAACGTTCAAGGCTGGCCGTGATGCGGGAGTCGATGGCCGATTTTGGATCGGAAGTGAAGGTGACAGTGAAGGGATCATACAATGCAAGCATTTCATTGAGACCCCGTACAGCACCTTTATTAAAAAGCTAAGGGCTGAGGAAGCGCCAAAAGTTACCGACCTGAATCCCGCCAGATATATCTTTATCACTTCCCAGAAATTATCAAGAGCAAATAAAAAGGAAATAACAGATATTTTCCAGCCTTATATTACCAGAGAGGATGACATTTTCGGAAGGGAGGATCTAGACCTTTTCTTATCAGAAAGAGACAACCAGGACGTCGTCGAGCAAAATTATAAGCTTTGGATTACCAGTGCCCCGATTTTGGATCTGATCTATAATAATGCGATAAAAGGCAGGAGCAAGAGTACCATTAGAGATATTGAAGAAAGTGCACATAAATATGCATTCACCCAAAATCATTCAAGAGGATTAAGGATCTTGGAGAAAAATAATGTGGTGATTATCACAGGAGAGCCGGGGATCGGCAAAACTACCCTTGCAGATAATTTGGCACTACATTACACAGCAAAGGGTTATGAATTTTGTGAGATCGAAGAAAATATCAGTGAAGCCGAAAGCTTGTTTAGAGAGAATGAAGAGAAGAATATCCTATTTTATTGTGATGACTTTCTCGGCAGTAATCTCTATGATGCAATAAACAATAAAAAGGATTCCCATATTGCTAATTTTATTGCCAGGGTAAGTAAGGACAGTACAAAGAAGTTTATACTTACGTCAAGGACCAATATCTTAAATAAGGCTTTTAGCGTCAGCCACAAATTCCAGAACAACAGGATCAGGGATAACGAGTTTTTACTTACTGTTGAAAATCTAACCCCTTTGGACAAGGCACATATATTGTACAACCATATCTACTATTCAACACTGCATAAAGGCTATATTGACCAATTATATGTGAACAAGCGTTATCGGGAAATAATTCGCCACAGAAATTTCAATCCTCGGATAATAGAATTTATTACAGACAGCAACAGGCTCAGAAACGTTGCGCCTGAAGATTACTGGACTTTTGTTTGGGGCAAGCTTGAAAATCCCGAAGAGATCTGGGCAGATTATTTCCAGAACCAGACAGATGACGCTATCCGGGCATTTGTATTTCTCACCGTATACAACAATGGTAAGATCCCTGAAGAGGACTTAAGACGTGCTTACAGCACATTTATTTCGAACCCTGGATTCAATTTTGGCGATCATACCGATAAGAGTTTTGAAGCAGTAAGGAAATTGGCTGTCCGATCGTTGCTTAACAGGAACCAGGTCGGTGAGAACAAGTTTGAGTATACCCTTTTTAATCCGTCTATCGCTGATTTTATCCTTAGCTCTTATTCAGCAGAGGATATGTTGATATTCGATATCTTGACCTCGTTGGTGACAGAGAATTCCCTTAGGTATTTAAAGACACTATCCACATCAAATGTTATTTCGAGGCAATCCAGGGAAATTATCCAGGAAAAATTATTTGAGAGGTTATTTCAACAAATGATCGGGGATGAGAATTGGGATTTCCTGATTTTACTTTCTTATGTGGATTTTTCTCCTGGCCGGGTTACCAAATGGATCAAGGCTTTTTTAGATGCGCTGATAAATGCCGAATTTCCAGACGGAGATAACCTTTGGGAATTGTTGATGATATTGACAGAGTTTGAACCCAGTGTAGAATTTGACAATTTTGAGTTTTTGCATAATTTCATTCATGATTCCCTGGATCCAGAGACCTTGAAGGAATTGACGAATTTCATGGAGAGATTTAATGTTGAAGATGACTATATCCTGTCTCAGGTCGCATCCAATATTGAAAGTTATCTAAGGGACTTGGTTGATAATAATGATCTGGATATCAACTACCGCGATCATATCAATCATTTTTATTATCCTGACGGATCAGATGATTATGAGATAGATATTGCCGCGATTGAATCTGATGTTCAAGAAAATCTCGAGGCAATTCTTGATGAATTTAATGGCACAGTAATAGAAAAGATCGATATTGATACCTCGGATATCGTATCACGTATGAATATCGAAGATAAAGCGACACGTTATATGGAGAGTTATGGAGACGATTATTATGATGATGAGGTGCGGGGAAATTCTAATTCGGGGCGTTCATCACAAGATGATATTGATGCTGTTTTCGAACGTTAATGCAAAATGGAGAACTGAATAATTATGGCTTTTCATTGACGTTGTTGCGCTTCCAAATAGGAATAGTGTGTTATCAGTTAAAGATATAACCGGAAAAAATCCGATTAATATATAATAATGTTACATGAAAGTTGTGTGTTAAAATATTTGTATTTAATCGGAAAATTCCCGACTTTAGCTAAATAATTGTACAAACATGGATTTTAGATATCTAGCCAAGCCCTATGTTAACGTGCCACTTACCAGACAGGTAATGCTGAATCTGCTACAGGATTACAAAAGACCGAACGATAAGATCAGCGAACTGGTGAAGAGTGGGGAACTGATTTCGCTAAAGAAAGGGCTTTATGTGCCGGGACCAAAAATAGATCTGGCCGGTCCGGAACCTTTCCTGATCGCCAACCATCTTTGGGGGCCGAGCTATATATCCTTTGAATCTGCGATGTCGTACTGGGGATTGATACCGGAACGTGTGTATGAAATCCAGTCAGCTACAATGAAGCTTTCCAGGAAATTCAATACGCCCAAAGGCAGGTTCAGCTACCGATATTTGCCATCGCCCTATTATAGCTTCGGTATCAACAGCGTTGAGCTGTCCCCGGGGCAGGTTGCCCTTGTAGCAACGCCTGAAAAGGCACTTTGCGATAAGATAGTTACCACCTCCGGCCTGACACTCCGTAGTACCGTTCAGACACGTAACTTCCTGCTGGATAATCTTCGGCTGGACCCCCAGTGGCTCAAAAAGCTGGATTGCAGAGTGATGCGTTCCTGGATTGTTGATGCTCCAAAAAAAGAAAGCTTAAAAATGCTCATTAAAACACTAACGGACTTATGATAAAGGATTGGATAGGGGAGTATGACCCTAAAGATACAGAAGATGTCCTTTCTGCTTTACGGGAGATCATGCAGGAAGTCGCCCTTGCCGGTCTCTCCCGGACAAACTTCTTTGAAAAGGCAGCGTTTTATGGAGGGACGGCCTTGCGGATCTTTTATGGGCTGGACCGCTTTTCCGAAGACCTTGATTTCTCACTGCTGGAACCCGATCCGGATTTTTCGCTGGAACCTTATTTCGGGGCTATCGTAGACGAATTTGAGTCTATCGGCATGAAGGTGAGTATTCGTGAAAAAGAAAAGAAGGAGAAGACAAATATCGATTCGGCATTTCTCAAATCCGAAACGCTATGGAAAGAATTAGTGCTAGAGGATATCGTTAAGCAGGCAGGGATAAAGCCCACCAACAGGACTATTAAGATCAAGATAGAAGTTGACCGCCAGCCACCTTTGGGCTTTGCGACAGAAATGAAGCTTTTGACGCGGCCATTTTCTTTTTATGTGAAATGCTTTGACAAGCCAAGCCTGTTTGCCGGTAAGATGCATGCACTGCTGTTCCGCAAATGGCAGAATCGTGTCAAGGGCCGTGACTGGTACGACCTTGAATGGTACATACGGAAGGGTATACCCCTTGATCTGCATCATTTCATGTTACGGGCAAAGGATACCGGTCATTGGGACAAGGATACAATGACGGCTGATGATGTCCTGGGAATGCTTAATGAGAAATTCAAAACTGTGAATTTTGAAAGTGTGAAGGAAGATGTCCTTCCTTTCATAAAAGATGATACAGCCCTGAATATTTGGGGTGAACAGTATTTTAATGATCTTATTGAAAAAATGAAATTCCAGTAATTAAACGCTGGTATTGCTTCTATAACAAGCCGCTCCTTAAGCAATATATTTGCTTAAGGAGTTTATACACACCGATGTCCTAATTTAAACGCCCTTACACTAATAGGGTCAACAAATTCCATTAAAGGACAAGAACCGTTACACTGCAAAGGTCATAAGCAAACTGTCTTAACTTAACTCTCATAGTAAACTAAATGAGGGGTTATGGAGATTGAAAATGACTATAAGGAATCAAAGCTTACACCTGAAAAGGCGCTGGTGATGCTCCGCGAGGAAGGACTTGACGTTACTCTGGAACAGGCGACCGAGATATTGTATTTTTTACGAAAATTGGCTAATATAGCCGTGTCTAACTATTTAAGAGAAAGAAAATGAGTAAGATAGCTGACTTATATGTTAGGGTTAGTACTGACGAACAGGCGGAAAAAGGTTATTCGCAGCGTAATCAGGAAGAGCTTTTAAGAAAGTACTGCGGTATAAATAACATTCAGATCAGAAATGTCATTTATGAGGATCATTCGGCAAAAACCTTCAACAGGCCGCAATGGAAAAAACTCCTTGTAAATCTCAAAAAAAATAAAAATAAGACTGATCTGGTGCTATTTCTTAAATGGGACCGATTCAGCCGTAACGCGGGTGATGCCTACCAGATGATAAGCCTGTTACGTAAGCTCGGGGTAGAACCCCAGGCTATAGAGCAACCGCTGGATCTCAGCGTGCCTGAGAATAAGATGATGCTGGCATTTTACCTTGCTGCTCCGGAGGTTGAAAATGACCGCAGGGCACTCAATACGATCCATGGGCTGAGAAGGGCTATGAAAGAAGGACGTTGCGTATGGATGGCTCCTTATGGTTATGTCAATAAAAGCACAGAGACAGGAAAGAAATATATTGAGGCGGACCCAAAGCGGGCAGTACAGGTGTTGTGGGCCTTCGAACAGATTGCCAAAGGGGCCTTCAGTACAGAATCGATTTATCACATGGCAAAAGACCGGGGGCTGAAGATGACAAAAGCCAACTTTTGGATCATGATACGTAATCCTCTGTATTGCGGAAAGATCCTGGTGCCTAAGTATAAAGATGAAGATGCTATACTGGTGGAAGGGCAGCATGAGGGGATCGTGAGTGAAGGGTTGTTTTACCGTGTACAGGACGTTCTGGACGGAAATAAGAGGACGTACAGGCCCAAAGCCCAGACCGTGGAGAATTTCCCGCTCAGGGGCTTCTTTATGTGTCCCAAATGCGGGCGCAAGCTTACTGGGAGCAAATGCAAAGGCCGCCATAAATATTATTACTACTATCATTGCGATGCTATATGCAAATACAGGATCAATTCTGACGAAGCCAATAAGATCTTTACTGACGAGCTTAATGCATATAAACCTATTCCTGAGATAAAGAAATTATACTCAGCGGTTTTGTTGGAGGCTTATAAGAAACAAACCGGTGGCGCGGCGAGTGAAAAATCAAAGATTTTAGCTCAAATCGCTGAATATGAAAAAAAGTTATCCGTCGCGAGAGATTTATTGGTTACTGAAAAGATAGATGTCCAGGATTACAACATGATGAAAATCGCCAACAGTACAATTCTCAAATCATTAGAGCGCCAGCTAGCAGAGGTTACTGGCGTGAAAGAAGATATTGAACAACTTGTAAATCAAGGCATTGACAACCTTTTGAAGCTTGGAAATAATCTTAAGGACAGTACTCTTGTGGAGGCAAGGGACATGATTGGTTTAATTTACCCCGAAAATTTCACATTTCGGGAAAACAATTTCCAAACCGCTCGGGTCAACGAAATTGTGCGGTGTATCTATTTGGTAAACAAGAAGTTGCAAGCAAAAAAAAACGGGACAAAAGACGATTTTTTCGCTTTGTCCCGAGTGGTGACCTCGACTGGATTCAAACCAGTAACCTCTTGAGCCGTAATCAAGTGCGCTATTCAGTTGCGCCACGAGGCCTTAATTTGCTGTCAATTTAACAACTATTGTGTTAGCCTGATTGCGGGTGCAAATATATAAATAAATGTTTATCTTGCAAACCTAAACAGCTAATAAAAGAAAAAAATGACGCTTAACCAGTATATACGTGATGTTCAGGATTTTCCTAAGCCGGGTGTTATGTTTAAAGATATAACACCGCTTTTAGGTAACCCGCAGGCTGTAAAAGAATGTATGGCGCTGCTAATTAATAATTTAAGAGATAAAAAAATAGATAAAGTTGTAGGGGCAGAGAGCCGTGGCTTTTTTTTTGCAACATTGCTTGCTTATGAGTTGGGTGCCGGTTTTGTACCTGTTCGTAAGCCTAATAAATTGCCGTTTAATAAAATATCTGCCACATACGAACTGGAGTATGGCACTGATGTGCTCGAAATGCATATAGATGCCATTATACCCGGAGATCGCATACTTATTCATGATGATGTATTAGCAACCGGAGGAACTGCAAAGGCTGTTTGCGAGCTTGTAGAGCAGGCGGGAGGAATAATTGTGCAATGCAACTTTTTAATGGAACTTTCATTTCTTAACGGGCGTAAAAAGCTGAATGATTATGATGTGTATGCACCGTTAGTATATTAGACAGGTAAATTAATCCACGGCATGGGTAGTAACATAATATTTCCAGGCAATTATTGCCTTTTGTAGCTTTGTTGCTTTCGTTAGGTCCAGTTGCTGCTTAGTGTAATTTGGTAACAGCCAGTGATTAATTTTAGCTAATATTTTAAACATTGTTCTAAGTTTTAATTGGCAAAAATAAGAAAAGACTCCTGCTTTTAGCGTTCTAAGTTCATAATATATTGTTATTTATACAATTAGTAACTCATGATTTATAATTAAAAAGGTTTTGTAGTTAGCTTTTTCTCTTTAAATCTTTTTTTGCGGCTTTGAGTTCTTTTAATGTTTTTTGTATAGAACTTTTAAGGCCTTCACATCTTTGTAAGCCTTGTGTATCCTTTAAATCCTTGTAAATTTTAATCTGCTTTTCTATCTTTTTAAGTAAAATCTCCTGTTCTTTATAAGCTTCATCAATTTCATTAGCAGTCATTTCGGCATATCTTTTTAAAGTAAATTCACCATTCTTGTGTGTTGCAGATGTTTTGTAATAAGAATAAAGGCCTGCATCGTCAGAATTATCGTTGCTATAAGCGCTAAATTTAACACCGGCTTTAAAAGCAGGAATGCTGTCTTCCAGTTTACCTTGTTGAATAATTGTATAAGTACGCTGTATCGTTTTAGAAGATACCGTTGTAGATATTTTCATATCATTAGGATCAGGTTTTGCATCAAACCACTCATTACTTACCTCGCCTTGCGGCTTTCTAAAGGTATTATTGTTGTTTTTCTTTTTTGTTGTAATAAGGATTACACCTTTTTTTGCTCTCTCACCATATAATGTTACAATTTTAGAATCATTTTTCAGAATCTCTATTTTATCAATAATGTTAGGATCTAATTCTTTAAATGCATCTTCGCCTTCTTTCTTTGGTATTCCGTCTACTATGTAAAGATAACTAACTTCCTCTTCGGGCCTGTAAGCCTGTGTTTTAACACTACTATTACTTGTTGTTTGGGTTGTAGTATCATTTTCTGGAACAATAATTTTTATACTTTTTATTTTAGTCTTACCAAAATTTATAATGTTTTTGCCTGTCTTATCATCCTGCTCAATGTCTATTGTAAATGCAGTAATGGGTGTATTGCCATCTGCCGAAATTTCATATACAGGATAATTTGCCTGATGATCTTTGTCTTTTACGGTAACTTTTATAGTAGTAATTTCGCCCTTGGCATTTCGTTTTACATTTGTGAAAATTACATCGGCATCAAATTCTTTTTTAAACAGGGTGGGTATGTTCTTTAGTTCTTCATCTTTTGTATCTTTAGTAATATCCTCTACTATCTTCCATTTGCTAATTTTTTGTATTCCTGTATAGGTTGTAGTAGCATTCTGTTCTTTACTTTCTTTTTCCTGTGCCACAACCTCTATCTGATAGAGGAGTATAAAGACAATTAGCGCAGGAATAATGAGTGCATACTTGTACAAGTTGTGCCTTTTAGATTGTTGCTTGTTTAACATAACGATTCGTTTTTTGATTAATGATTGATAGAAATGATTGGTAATTGCAAGACGGTTTGATTGTACCGTTATTTTTAATAAAGTAATTTGGTAGGCTTTAATATCTATTACTTGTTTTGCAGCCACGGCATCGGCTATAAATTCAAGGTTTTGAGAAATGGTTTTCCTGTACAGCCAGGCAAATGGGTTAAACCAGAACACAATACAAAAAAGCTGAGATAAAAGTACGTCCAGCGAATGCTTCTGGCTACTGTGCACTTTTTCGTGGGCAATAATATTGTCCAGTTCCGGTGGCTGTAACAGCGCAGCGTTATAAACTATATAACTAAAGAACGAAAAAGGCGATTGTACAGCATCCGAATCTATATATTTAAAACCGTCCTGCTGAATAACTTTTTTCCCACTAAGCATCTTTTTTACTTTGTACAGGTCTATTAAAAAGTGAACGGTAAAAAATAATAAGCCTGCGCAATAAGTAATGCCTGCTACATATAACCAGCTTATGGTAAAAGATTCGGGAGTGATAGCTACCTGCGGTACAGAAACTAATATATTGCCGGTATTTATTTGCTGTACAGGTATTGCTGCTGCAGGCCGTGGCGTTACCAAAATAATTTTAGTATAAACTATTAATGGGAGCAGGGCAGATGTAAACAATCCTGCAAGGAGAAACATTCTGTTAAGAGTGAAAAAGGTCTCTTTTTTTAGCAGAGATGTATAGGCTAAATAGAAAAGCACTGTTAGCCCCGATGCTTTTGCAAGGTAGATGATAAACGTAACCATATCATTTGTTTTTTTCTATCATATCTAAAATTTCTCTAAGCTCATCGGCACTAATTTTTTCTTCCTTTGCAAAAAAGGAGATCATACTTTTGTAGGAGTTATTAAAGTAACTCTCTATGGCATTACTCATAAATCCTTTGCGGTACTCTTCTTTTGTTACCACAGGAAAATACTGGTGCGTATTACCAAATGCAGTATGGCCCACATATCCTTTCTCTTCCAGGTTACGAATTATGGTAGATAATGTATTGTAATGTGGTTTATCATCCTGCACCTGGGCAAGCACATCTTTTACAAAAGCTTTCTCGAGCTTCCATAGTATTTGCATTATCTCTTCTTCTTTATTAGTTAACTTTTGCATTGTAATGTTTTTGGTTTTTCAAAGATAAACTATTTTTATAGTTATAAAACTATTTTTGTAGTTAATTAATGTAAAGAAGTATTTTTTAGTAAACGGAACACTTTTTGTGCAGTACACATTATATTGAGTATCAAAAAAATTATGTAATTTTGCAGTTCCAATTAAAGGGAAAAGACTATGTTAGACAGGTTAATGATCATAAAACAGCGTTTTGACGAAACTTCAGACCTAATTATCCAGCCGGATATTATATCTGACCAAAAACGCTATGTACAACTTAATAAAGAATATAAAGAACTTAAGGCTCTTAACGATAAAAGGGAAGAGTATCTTGTTCTTACTGCCAATATTGATGAGGCTAACGAAATTATAGCCGATGGCAGTGATGCCGAAATGGTAGATATGGCTAAAATGCAGCTTGACGAGGCAAGGCAAAGGCTGCCTGAGCTTGAAGACGAAATAAAATTTCTGCTTATACCTAAAGACCCTGAGGATGCTAAAAATGTAATGGTAGAGATTCGTGCCGGTACCGGTGGCGATGAGGCCAGTATATTTGCAGGTGACTTATTTAGGATGTATACAAAATATTGCGAAAACAAAGGCTGGAGAACCAGCGTTGTAGACGTAAGTGAAGGTACCTCTGGCGGATTTAAAGAGGTTATCTTTGAGGTTACAGGAGATGATGTTTACGGTACTCTAAAATTTGAGGCCGGTGTACACCGCGTGCAGCGTGTGCCACAAACAGAAACCCAGGGGCGTGTACATACATCTGCAGCTACAGTAATGGTATTGCCTGAAGCTGAAGAGTTTGATGTACAGCTTGATATGAACGAGGTACGTATAGATTACTTTTGTTCGTCTGGTCCCGGCGGACAGTCGGTTAACACAACAAAATCGGCGGTACGTTTAACGCACCTCCCTACAGGGCTTGTGGCACAGTGCCAGGACGAGAAATCCCAGCACAAAAACAAAGATAAAGCTACACAGGTATTGCGCTCGCGCCTTTATGAAATGGAGCTTGCCAAGAAACAGGAAATAGATGCTGCTACACGTACATCTCAGGTTAGTAGTGGCGACCGTTCGGCTAAGATACGCACGTATAACTATTCTCAGGGGCGTATTACAGACCACAGGATAGGCCTCAATATTTTTGACCTTGATGGCTTTATGAATGGTAACATCCATAAAATGATAGACGAGTTACAGCTTGTAAATAATACAGAAAAACTAAAGGAAACTGAAGTTTATTAATATAAGGAATCCCGCTTCGGCGGGATTATTTTTGCTCAATGCGTTCAGGAAATGGAACGCGTATACCGTGGATTTAAAAAGGATTTCCGTGGATTAAGAAATAGATTGATTATGGGCAGATCCGCGAAAATCTGTATTTGTGAAGCATCCGCGTCATCCGCGTTCCATTATTACTTTCAATTTTGGCAAAAGCTTACAAAAAACGTATTTTTGCAATCGCAAACTACAAACCCTACAACCGCATAGCATGACTACACAACAGTTATACGAACAAATACAGCAAAAAAAATCTTTTCTAAGCGTAGGCCTCGATGCAGACCTTACCAAAATTCCACAGCATTTACTGGCTACCGAAGATCCTATATTCGAATTTAATAAGGCGATTATAGATGCTACACACGATCTTTGTGTGGCTTACAAACCTAATACTGCTTTTTTTGAAGCATACGGGCTTAAAGGGTGGCAGTCTCTTGAAAAAACAATTGTCTACCTTAACAAAAATTATCCTGAACAGTTTACAATTGCCGATGCTAAGCGTGGCGATATTGGTAATACATCTGCCATGTATGCCAAAGCATTTTTACAGGATATGAACTTCGATTCTATTACCGTAGCGCCCTATATGGGTAAAGACAGTGTAGAGCCATTTCTTGCTATTAAAGATAAATTTACCATACTGCTGGCTCTGACATCTAATGAAGGTGCTTTTGATTTCCAGACAAAAAAAATAGACGGTGTTGAATTGTATAAAACTGTTTTAGAAACCTCTAAAACCTGGAAAAACAGCGAAAACCTTATGTATGTAGTAGGCGCTACCAAAGCCGAATATTTTACAGAGATAAGAAAGATCATCCCCGATAGTTTTATTCTTGTTCCCGGAGTAGGAGCGCAGGGTGGCAGCCTGAGCGAAGTTTGTAAATATGGTATGAATAGCAAAGTTGGGCTTCTTGTAAACTCATCGCGTGCCATTATTTATGCTTCTAACGGAGAAGACTTTGCAAAAAAAGCAAGGGAAGAAGCCTTGAAAGTCCGGAAAGAAATGGAAGAGATATTAAATAAGTAATACACTATGTACTGTTTGTCATTCTGAGCGAAACGCAGTGGAGTCGAAGAATCCTGTCTTATATAGAAATTCTCACTTCTTCAGAATGACAAACCGTATGCAAACTTGATAAAGAAAAATTTGGCAACCGAAAAACAATACACAGACCAAACCGGTACTACCATATCCTTATCCGTCACGCCTTTGCGCATTGTGTGCCTTGTGCCCTCGCTAACTGAGCTACTGTATGATTTAGGACTTGAAGACAGGCTTGTAGGTATAACCAAGTTTTGTGTGCACCCATACCACTTAAAATCGACTAAAAAGATTATTGGCGGTACTAAGAAAGTACATGCCGAGAAAATCAGGTTGTTGCAGCCGGATATCATCATTGCCAATAAAGAAGAAAATACCGAGGAAATTGTAGCTGCAATGCGGAAAATTGCCCCAGTTTGGGTAAGTGATATTGTTACAATAGCCGACACTATTGCCATGATAGAGGAGTTTGGGAAGATATTCTCTGTACGCACACAGTCGCAGCAATGGGTTAATAAAATAAACTTTGGCCTACAGGATTTTAATGCTTTTATAAAAGACAAGCCATTTTTAAAAGCGGCTTACTTTATTTGGAAAGATCCTTACATGGCAGTGGGCAACAGAACGTTTATTAACGAAATGCTTAAGCTAAACCACTTTACAAACATTTATGAAAACAGAGAAGGACGTTACCCTGAAGTTATAGTACAGAAGATGAAAATACAGGGCGACCCCGAAGTTGTATTTTTATCGAGCGAGCCCTTTCCTTTTAAAGATGAGGACGCTTTCGAGCTGGGCCGACACACGCACCATGCTAAAACTATTTTTGTAGATGGCGAAATGTTTAGCTGGTATGGCAGCAGGATTGTAAAGGCATTTGCTTACTTTAAAAAGTTACAGGACAGAATGGAAGAGCCTGCCTGATTACGTTATCTTGAAAGTTTGTCAAACAGTGCTATATACTCCTGTGCGGTATCTAAACCTTCATAACCTCTTTTACCCAATAACCTTCCGTTTTTATCTAATACAACAAAAAAGGGAAAGAAACCGTCACGGTTAAATTTTTCGGCAAGTATAATTTTAGGGTCATTAATATTTACAGGCTCCGGGTCGCCTTTCTTTTGTGGGAAATCGGCAAGCAGGAGTACCCATTTGTCTTCGGCTTCAGCCTTAAACTCTGCAGTATCCCATACTTTTTTTTCCAGTTCTATACATGGCATGCACCAGTCTGACCCCGAAAATAAAAGTACAATATTTTTGTCAGATGCCACCGCTTTACGTTTAGCTGCATCAAAATCTGTATGCCATTCCTGGCAAAATCCATTAACACTTATCATTAGGCACAGCACCAGGACCAGCTTTTTCACTTTCATAGCTTTTTTACAAAATTATAAAAGTTAAATCATTTACAAAACGGTTTAACACCTTTATTTTAAAATATTTATGTGTTTTTCAAAAAATTATTTATCGTAAAGCAAAATCCATTCATTGTGCTCAAAATGGTTCCATGGAGTATGCGCTAAATCAGTTTTAGGGTTTATAAGCAATTTAGAGGTTCTCCTGTTAACAGATACTTTTGTAGTAACGTAAACTTCTACATCATGCCCTTTTTCAGCATATTCTTTCTTTATTAACTGTGCTGTTTGCCATATCATGTCAGGTTTTCCGCTAATGTTAGTAATTTGCCGTTTTGTTAATAGTTTAGTCAGGTCATAAACAAATGACTGATTGTTTTTCCTGTCCTTCACAGCAAATACTGTGGTGCCTTTTTTAATTTTAAGCATCATGCGCCAACTAAGGCGGTGACCCTCCTCGGTCCATAAAACATCGCCCTTAATAAAATGGTGGCGTAACGGCAGGGCAAACTGTATTATAAAGTAAGGGATAAAGAAATAGCGCAATATGTTTTTACTGCTTTTATCAGTTTCATTTCGTTCGTCGTCGGTTAGAGGAGGCTTATTTTGCAACAGTAGTGCCCTTACATTATCAGGAGGGTAAAAGAATACAAGGTAACTAATAGATAGAAATGGGAATATACCTATAGAAAGCGTTGCCCAGTTAAAAAGATGAAACCCCACACAAAGTATTGCGGCTATGTTGCGTGTTTTTTTATAAAGCAGTAAGGGCACAATAAGCATATCGAATATAATGCCGCCCCAGGCTATAAACAGATGAAATTTATGGCTGTAGGTAAGCCAGGTAATCCAGGGATAGCGTACTTTTTGAGTAATAAAACTCGCAAATCGCCCGTTTAACCAATCGGGATAAAATTTAGCTACCGATGCAAAGAAATAAACTATAGCAATTTGTAATACAAATATACCTATGTACCATACCGGCATGCTGCGCCGCTTTATTTTTGGGTTTAGCCTGCAGTCTATAGAAGCGTAAGCATTTGCAGGAAGCATAAGCATGATTATAAACAAGAGCAGTATGAGGTAGTGGTGATTATTGTATACGGTTTTTTGCATAAAGTAACTTCCGGCCCATAAAAGCGTAAACATGGCAGTGCTAAACCTGTACAAAAAGCCAATTGTAAAGCAAAGTGCTAAAAAAGCCATTACTCCAAAATAAATGTACATGCCCTTGCCGGGAAGTGGCTGCAGCCATTCCATACCTATAAAGGAAAACGTTACTTTTGGCTTTACATATAAGCGGTATACTACGCCATCAAAAATATGGCCTATGCAATGGTATATCATCAATATGCCCAGCAATATCCTGAAAACCACCAAGGGTGCATTATCTGTTTTTTTGTAGAGAAAGTTGAGCATAGCTATAGACCGTATGCTACAAAAATACATAAATAGGCATACAAATGTTAGGCAATCAATTAATTTTAAGGGTAAAATATAGTGCAGTTGTTAGCCATAAAATAAAAATGCCGGTAAGTGTATTACCGGCATTTTTTCTAACTAACCCTAACCAAATGTGAGAAAACCATTTATATAATGCAAATTACATAAATATTATTAATTCAAATGTTAAGGATATGTTATATGTATATGTCTGTATATTAAAAAATTAGCCTATTTATTGTCTTGCAAAGCGAATACTTTTTTTAGCACCGCAGATGTACGTGCATTGATATTGGTTCTTATATCTTTTTCTTCTACAGCTATCATTTTATATACACCATTTAAGGCTTGCGTGGTTACATAATCGGTAAGATCAGGATTTACCTTAGTAACAAGAGGTACTTTATTGTAGGTGTTAATAATGTTTGCCCAAACTTTATCTGCCCCCACTTTACTAAAAGACGATTTTATGACCGGATTAAATTTAGCATAAAGTTGTGTATTTGTATTGGTCTTTAAAAAAGAGGTAGCGGCCTCATTATTCCCTAAAAGAATATTTTTAGCATCGGTAAAGGTTATATTTTTTACTGCGGTTACAAAAATAGGGGTCGATTCTTTAACGGCATTTTCGGCAGCGCGGTTCATCATTTTAAGGCCTTCATCTGCAAGGCTGGAAAGGCCAATGTCGCGCAGGGTTTTATCTACCTTTTGCAATTCGGCAGGCAGTAGTATTTTTACGAGGCTGTTTTTATAAAAACCATCTGTAGCGGTAAGCTTAGTTACCTGTGTGTCTATGCCTTTATTTAAAGCTTCCTTTAGACCTGAAGCAATATCTGCATTAGATAATGTACCAATGCCCTGCGGCAGTTGCGATGCTACCTGTTGCAGCTCTGCACAACCCGATAACATAAAGCTTATGGCAAGTATGGGAATTATAAGTTTTTTCATAAAAAATTGATTTAACCATTAGGCACTGTAAAGCAACTACTTTTTAAAGAAAAGATAAAGGCTGGCTATGATAAATTTGTGCTAAAAATTGTCCTGAAACAAAAAATGAGTCTTTTAATCCTGTAAAGCAAATACCTTTTTAAGCAAATCAGAAGTTCGTGAAGAAAGGTCGGTCCTTATCTTTTTTTCTTCAACAGTAATCATTTTAAAAACACCTTCCAGTGCTTTATCAGTTACATAATCCGTAAGGTCAGGGTTTACTTTAGTAACCAGCGGCAAGCCATTATACTTTTTAATTATCTTTTCCCAAACAACATTTGCACCTACATCATTAAGCGATGTTTTAACCACAGGGCTAAATTTTCCGTACAGTGGTGTAGTAGTTGTTTTTTCTAAATAGGCAGTAGCAGAGTTATCTGCACCCATAAGTATGCCCTTAGCATCTGTAATAGTCATGCTGGTAATTGCGTTTACAAAAATAGGAGTGGCTTCTTTAACGGCATCTTCGGCGGCGCGGTTAAGTACTTTTATACCCTCATCGGCCATGCTGCCAAGCCCAATTTGGCGTAGCTTAGTGTCAACTTTTTGTAATTCTGCCGGCAGGAGTATTTTTACGGCTTCGTTTTTATAAAAGCCATCTGTAGCGGTAAGTTTTGTAACCTGCTCTGTAACACCTTTGTTAAGAGCCTCCTTAAGTGCATTGCCTATATCGGCATTGCTAAAGCTGCCGGTTTTAGTAGTGGCAGCTGTTACTTTTTCTTTGGCTTTGCTTAAAACATTTTTAAGTTGGGCATTAGCTCCGGTAGTTAATGCAGTAAACAGCAGTAATAAGAATAGGGTCTTTTTCATTTTGTGAGGTTTATTGTGTTGCCCAAATGTAAAACAAAAACCGTTCCTGCTTTAAAGCTATTTACCGCTATTAACAGCATATATACCTCTTAAATATTGATATTTCATGACCTGTGGCATAAATTACCGATATATCGTGATTTCGTCTTTAAGCAAATTTTTGTAGTATTTTGGTTGTCAATATTTTGTAAATTTGGTAGTATAGTTGCAATAGCGTTATAGTCAAAATCAATAGGTACATGTAAAAACCAGTATTGGATGCATCTACATTTGCAATTAATAAAAATAAAAAAATATATAACCATGGCACAAACTAAACTTACCACAGCATCCGGCCGCCCTTATGCCGAACACGAAAATTCTCAAACCGTTGGCCCCCGTGGCCCTGTTCTTTTACAGGATGTTATCCTGCACGAAAAAATGGCGCAATTTAACCGTGAGCGTATACCAGAGAGGGTTGTGCATGCAAAAGGGTCGGCGGCCTTTGGTACATTTACGGTAACCCATGATATTACCAAATATACAAAGGCAAAAATATTTTCTGAAGTAGGAAAGCTTACAGAGATGGTGCTTCGATTCAGCACCGTGGGTGGAGAGAAAGGATCGGCAGATACAGAGCGCGACCCGCGTGGTTTTGCCATGAAATTTTATACCGAAGATGGTAACTGGGATCTTGTAGGTAATAACACCCCGGTGTTTTTTATAAAGGATGCTAAAAAATTCAGCGATTTTATACACACCCAAAAGCGCGACCCACAAACCAATTTAAAGTCGCCTACAATGATGTGGGATTTCTGGTCGCTAAACCCGGAAAGCCTGCACCAGGTACTAATATTAATGAGTGACAGGGGCACACCTGTGGGCTACCGCCACATGCATGGCTTCGGCAGCCATACGTATAGTTTTATTAATGCTGCTAATGAACGCTTCTATGTAAAATTCCATTTTATAACAGCGCAGGGCATTAAGAATTTTACCGATGCTGAGGCAGCAGCTAAGAAAAGTGAGGATATGGATTTTGCACAACGCGACCTTTTTGAAAATATAGAAAGCGGCAATTTCCCTAAGTGGGACCTTAAAATTCAGGTAATGCCTGAAGCCGAATCAAAGACGTATCATATTAATCCATTTGACCTTACTAAAGTTTGGCCGCATGGCGATTATCCGTTAATTGATGTAGGGCAGATAGAACTTAACCGCAACCCTTATAACTATTTTCAGGATGTAGAGCAGGCAGCATTTTCGCCATCGCGCATTGTAAATGGTATTGGTTTTTCTCCAGATAAAATGTTACAGGGCAGGCTGCTTTCATATCCTGATGCGCAGCGCTACCGTCTTGGAGCCAATTTTGAGCAAATACCGGTAAACCGTTGCCCGTTCATGACTAATAATTACCACCGCGACGGACAGATGCGTGTAGATGGTAACGGTGGCAGCAACCCAAATTACTATCCTAACAGTTTTGATAACATAATAGAAGACGAAAGCTACAAAGAGCCTGCGTGGGAACTGGAAAGCCTTACCGCAAACTGGTATGACCGTAATGCAGAGGGCGAGAACGATCATTACACCCAGCCGGGTAACCTTTTCAGGCTTATGGATGCAGAAGCTAAGCAGAATACTATAAATAATATTGTGGGCGCTATGAGCGGCATTGCCGGGCCTAAGCGCGAGGAGATCATAAACCGCCAGTTATGCCATTGGTTTAGGGCAGATATAGCCTTAGGTATGGGCATAGCACAGGGCTTACAGGTTAACCTTGACCCATCGATGCTTAAGCATTAAGATTGCATTAATAATAAGAAAGACCTTCTCAAAGTATATCTTTCGAGAAGGTCTTTCTTTTATATATTACAAATTGGTTTACTTGCGGCGTGCTAAATAACTCCCCACATTAAATATCGCTATAGATACTACGATTATACTATAGGCAATAATTTGCATTTGGGTAATAACCTCATGGTAATAAAATGCAGCTAATAAAAAACCTATAATAGGGTTAATATACAGCAATATGCCTAAAGTAGAAGATGATATGCCCTTTAATGCATAAAGGTTAAGCAGCATTGGCACAATAGTAAAGCCTACGGCGATAATTAAAATGTATACATAGAACGAAACTTCTGTTGGCAATGGCCCACTGTACACAGGATAGAACGGCAGTAATATTACAGAGGTAATAACCAGTTGAACCGATAACAAAAGGAATTTATCTATCCCAACAAACTTTTTTTGCAGTACCAGGTACATGGCATACGTTGCTGCTACAACAATGCTGTAAAACACGTCGTTAAAATTATTTAATGACAGTAAAACACAGCTTACAATGCTTAATACTACTGATAGCCATTGCAGTTTCAAGAGTCTTTCTTTTAATATAATAAATGCAAAAACAGTAGTAAGTATAGGACACACCAAATAGGCCAGTGATGCGGCTTTAACGCTAATATGGTTCATTACATAAATAAAAAAGAACCAGTTACCTGCCAGTAATATAGAACTTATAATGGTAAGTGCGAGCAGGTTTGTTTTTGTTTTCGAGTCTAATAACGCAAAACTGTTGCGGGTTTCAACAATATTTTTTCGCCTGAAGAGCAGGTTAGTCAACGTCATTAAAGTAACACAGAAAAATATGCGGTAAAATAAAATATCAGGAGACGGGTAGTCGTGCAGGGGTTTTAAAACAAAACTAAACAATCCCCAAATGGTAAAAGCCGTTGCCGCTGAGAGGTAATATTTATAACGCATTTTAAGATATCGAAGTGAAGTGCAAAAGTACTTTATTTTTTCTGCATTCTTTAAAATGGAACGCGGATGAGAAGGATTTTATGGATTAACATGGATTTTTAAATTGGATTTTAGGTCTATCGACTGTAGCTAATTCGCTAAAATTCGTGTTTGCTAAGTATCCGCGTTGCTTTTTTTGCACAATAAAATTATCGTCTATTTAAACTAAAAGCCACTATAAATCATTATATTAGCAAAAGCCAAATAAACGTAACGCATGCAAATTATTGAGCTTGAATTACTGAGCGACGACCTTACCGAAACCGAAAAATTTTACAAAAAAGTTTTAGGTCTTGAGCCATATATGAGGGAAGATAAGACCCGCATATTTTTTACCGTTGGTGCTACGAAACTTATTTTCCGTAAGTCAGAAAACCTGAAACCCATTTACCACTTTGCCATAGATTTACCTACCAACCGTTTTTTTGATGCACACGATTACATTAAGGCGCTTACCCCAATAGTACCGGCCGAAGGCGATGATATTGCCAACTTTACAAACTGGGATGCCAAGTCGTTTTACTTTTACGATAATAACGGCAATATTTTAGAGTTCATTACCCGTTACCCCAACAAAGAATATTACCGCGAAGCCTTTAGCTACAAATGCTACGTAAGCATCAGCGAGATAGGCCTGGTAACTAATAATGTTGCGGAACTGGCTGATATTTTTAAATATCAATATGGCATACCCATATTTAAACGCCAGCCCCGCGGTGATAGTTTTACTGTTTCCGGAGACGATACAGGTTTATTCATACTGGTACAAAAAGACAGAGAATGGTTTCCTACTGCCATAAAAGCAAAAGCTTTTAGCACCCGTATTTCATATATAGATCAGGGAAATATAGAACATATTATTAGATAATGATTACCTCAATTAAACTGCAATAAATTTTTGGTATTCTTAATAAATATGTAAATTGCAAGTCTAAAATTGAAGATAATTCATCATGGAGCAAGCAAAGCCATATATTCCTAAACATAAAGTACGTATTGTAACAGCCGCTTCGTTATTCGACGGGCACGATGCCGCCATAAACATTATGCGCCGCATTATACAGGCAACCGGTGTAGAGGTAATACACCTTGGGCACGACCGCAGCGTAGAAGAAGTTGTAAATACCGCCATTCAGGAAGATGCAAATGCTATAGCGTTAACATCGTATCAGGGAGGGCATAACGAATATTTTAAGTACATGCACGACCTTTTAAAAGAAAAAGGGGCAGGGCATATTAAAATATTTGGCGGCGGCGGTGGCGTTATCCTGCCTGATGAAATTAAAGAACTGCAGGAATATGGCATTACCCGTATTTATGCGCCGGATGATGGCCGCGAATTAGGGCTTCAGGGAATGATAAACGATTTGGTTCAAAAATCAGATTTTGCCATAGGCGACAAACTTAATGGCGAAGTTAACCATCTGGAAGATAAGAACCCCACTGCTATAGCAAGGGTAATATCATCGGCAGAAAATTATCCTGAAGTAGCAAAAGAGCCGTTGGATATTATACATCAGAAAAATCTTACCAACAAAATTCCGGTACTGGGTATAACAGGTACAGGTGGTGCAGGTAAATCGTCTTTAGTAGATGAGCTGGTACGCCGTTTCCTTATCGACTTTCCGGAAAAAACTATTGGGCTAATATCTGTAGACCCTTCTAAACGCAAAACAGGCGGGGCACTACTGGGCGACCGTATCAGGATGAACGCCATTAATAACCCAAGGGTTTACATGCGCTCGTTGGCTACACGCCAGAGCAATTTGGCACTGTCTAAATATGTTGCCGAAGCCATACAGGTGCTTAAGGCTGCCAAATATGATATTATCATTCTTGAAACATCGGGTATTGGGCAAAGTGATACAGAAATAATAGAACACAGTGATGTTTCTTTATATGTAATGACACCAGAGTTTGGTGCTGCCACACAGCTTGAAAAAATCGATATGCTGGACTTTGCCGATATGGTGGCCATTAACAAATTTGACAAGCGCGGCTCTCTGGATGCACTGCGCGATGTAAAAAAGCAGTACCAGCGCAACCACAACCTGTGGGATGCCAGCCCCGATAGTATGCCTATTTTTGGGACGATTGCTTCTCAATTTAATGACCCGGGCATGAACACGCTTTATAAAGCCATGATGGACAAAGTGGTAGAAAAAACAGGTGCCGACCTAAAAACTACTTTTGCCATTACCCGCGAAATGAGCGAAAAAATATTTGTAATCCCTCCGCACAGAACGCGTTACCTTAGCGAAATAGCCGAGAATAACCGCAAGTATGATGCCGTTGCATTAAGCCAGCAGGAAGTTGCGCAGAAGCTTTATGGTATATTCAAAACCATAGAATCGGTTGCGAATGTAACGCTGGGGTTAACTAAATTTGGTATTGATGAAGAAGGTATTGATAAAGTTAAAAATGAAGCCAATGCCGACTTTTTAAGATTATTGACAGCTGAATTTGACAGGGTTAAAATGAATCTTGACCCATACAACTGGGAGATAATTTTAACATGGAAAGACAAAGTTGATAAATACAAAAATCAGGTTTACAGCTTTAAAGTACGCGATAAAGAAATTAAGATAGCTACACATACAGAGTCGCTTTCGCATTCGCAAATACCTAAGGTTGCGCTGCCTAAATATCAGGCCTGGGGCGATATATTGCGCTGGTGCCTGCAGGAAAATGTGCCGGGCGAGTTCCCTTTCACATCGGGGCTTTATCCGTTTAAACGCGAGGGTGAAGACCCATCGCGCATGTTTGCAGGAGAGGGCGGCCCTGAAAGGACGAACAAGCGATTTCATTATGTAAGTGCAGGATTACCTGCAAAACGTTTATCTACTGCTTTTGACAGTGTTACACTATATGGTAATGACCCCCATTTGCGCCCTGATATTTATGGTAAAATAGGTAATGCAGGTGTTTCTATATGCTGCCTTGACGATGCCAAGAAACTCTATTCAGGCTTCAATCTGGCACACCCGCTAACATCGGTTAGTATGACTATAAACGGGCCTGCGCCAATGTTGTTAGGCTTTTTTATGAATGCCGCCATAGACCAGCAATGTGAGCTTTATATCAAAGAAAACGATCTTGAAGATGAGGTAGATAATACAATCAGCGAGATATATAAATTAAAAAGAATTGAGCGCCCACGCTACAATGGCGAGTTGCCTCATGGCAACAATGGCTTAGGACTAATGCTCCTTGGTGTAACAGGCGACCTTGTATTGCCTGCTGATATATATAACGATATCAAGGTAAGAACGTTAAGCCAGGTGCGTGGTACGGTTCAGGCGGATATATTAAAAGAAGACCAGGCACAAAATACCTGTATTTTCTCTACAGAATTTGCATTGCGATTAATGGGCGATGTTCAGGAGTACTTTATTACGAATAACATACGCAACTTTTATTCGGTTTCTATATCCGGTTACCACATTGCAGAGGCAGGTGCTAATCCTATTACACAGTTGGCCTTTACGCTTTCTAACGGCTTTACGTATGTAGAGTACTATTTAAGCAGGGGCATGAACATTAACGATTTTGGCCCAAACCTGTCGTTCTTTTTCTCTAATGGGGTAGACCCTGAATATGCTGTAATAGGCCGTGTGGCACGTAAAATTTGGGCGAAAGCTTTAAAGAACAAGTATGGAGCTAACGAGCGTGCACAAATGCTGAAGTACCACATTCAAACATCGGGTAGATCGCTGCACGCTCAGGAAATCGACTTTAACGATATCCGTACAACGCTGCAGGCGCTCTATGCTATTTACGATAACTGTAACTCGTTGCATACTAATGCTTATGATGAGGCTATTACTACCCCAACCGAGGAAAGTGTGCGCCGTGCCATGGCTATACAGCTGATAATCAATAAAGAATTAGGCCTTGCTAAAAACGAAAACCCAATACAGGGATCGTTTATTATTGAAGAGTTAACCGACCTTGTTGAAGAAGCCGTACTCGCTGAATTTGACCGAATTACGGAACGTGGTGGCGTGCTGGGTGCTATGGAAACCATGTACCAACGTTCTAAAATTCAGGAGGAAAGCCTTTATTATGAAACGCTTAAACATACGGGCGAATTCCCAATTATTGGGGTAAATACCTTCCTGAGCTCTAAAGGGTCGCCTACAGTGGTTCCGGCAGAGGTTATCCGTGCAACGGAGGAGGAAAAGCAATTCCAGATTAAAACCCTCGAAATATTACATACAGCCCACAAAGAAAAAGTTGCAGAGACGCTGGCTGTAATTCAGGAAACCGCTATCCAGAACAAGAACATTTTCGAGCAGCTTATGGAAGCTACCAAGGTATGTTCCTTGGGTCAGATCACTTCGGCATTGTTTGAAGTAGGAGGGCAGTACAGGAGGAATATGTAAAGAGATTTTCAGATCATAGATAATAGATTTTAGACGAAAAGCCTTTCTTGTTGGAGAGGCTTTTTTCTTTAATATGTGTAGTGCCTTTGGTAACAGTATTCCTAACTTATAATATCGCATTATGCATCTTTAAATATAATGCAATGGTTAGTATGGCCGCGCTTGCCTATTAATGACATGATGTTAGTATGATTGTCTCTTAATATCCAAAAAATATGTTAAAAACATATCACCATAATGAAATGATAACAGAATATTTTGTCGTTATTTGTGCTGCTAAGTAGTCAATTATGAAAAAACATTTACTTATTTCGTGTCTTCTGTTTATTAATATTGTGTTGGGCCAGTGTCCATCAGGTGATATTACATTTAACACTCAGGGTGAGGTTGATTTATTTATCGTTCAATACCCTGATTGTGTATCAGTAAACGGCAGTATTTTTATAGAACATACAAACCCATACGAAGAAACGGCTATCTCTAACCTCGATGCCCTACATAATATTACAACTATTGCAGGCAGCCTTACTGTTCACGGTCAAGGTGTATTAGGTTTGCGGGGATTAAATTCTTTAACTCACCTTGGCGATAGCCTAATTATAAATGATACCAGTATAAACGATCTTATACCTTTAAATAATTTAACCTACATAGGCTCCGATTTACACTTAATAAGTAATCCTATAACAAGTTTAGCCCCTTTAAATAATCTTTCAACACTGGGAGGAGATCTTATTTATAAATATGGTGATTATTATAATAGTCTTTTAGCTTTTGATCTTGATTTTAATGTACAAACATTGGGTGGCGAACTGTATATTCAAATGGGACCAGATATTACTAATGTAGATGGGCTAAATAGTTTAACATCTATAAATGGGAGCGTATTTATAGAGGGAGCTGCATTTACATCATTTCGGGGATTAGAGAATGTTCAAACTATTGGTGGCTTCTTTTCGATAGATGGTTTTTCAGCACTAACAAGCCTATCGCCACTTAGTTCTCTCACATCCGTCGGTGGAATTTCTATCAATGCATATGGGGTGACAAATCTAAATGGACTTGAAAATTTAACTACCTGTAATGGTACTTTAGTTATTTCCAGTCCAACAATTTCAGATATATCAGCTTTACATAATTTAACGAACAGTGAGGGTTTGGGCATATTTACAACTCAATTAACTTCGTTACATGGCCTCGAAAATCTTGCTCAAGTCTCAAACTCATATATGCATATTAGCAACAACAATCAATTAACCGATATTTCAGCGTTAGGAAATATAGATCCTACGTCTATCTATTCGCTGTATATTAGTGATTGTCCGCAACTTGCTACATGTTCCATACCTAACATTTGCAGTTATATTCAAACTGATTCTGGCAGGAGGTTTGGTTTTAGTGATAATGCCGAAGGTTGTAATACCCTAAATGAAGTTATATACAATTGTAATTTAGGTTACAATAATAGCCTACAGGGCATAGTGCAATTTAATTTTAACAATTCAGATTGTTCATTGCCTAACTCAAGTGCGGCACCTAATGTAAGAATTAAGGCGATAAGAAGCGATGGAATACAGTATGTAACTTATACCGTTGATGATGGAACTTATGAGTTATTTGTGCCCGAAGGTACATATACTGTTACGGCAGACGAATATATGGAGCATTTTTCTATACCTAATGATACCCTAAATGTTACTTTTGCAGGCGCAGGCGGGATAGAAAATAATAATTTTTGCATTGTAGCCGATGAAGTTATTGATGATATAAAAACTACGATATTACCATTTACTGAGGCTAAGCCGGGATTTGACATTCAATACAGGGTAGTAATTCAAAATACAGGTACAATAGAAAAAATAGGAACTGTAAATATTACCTACGATACTTCTAAACTAACTTATTTGTCATCAGATAATGAAAATGCGGTGGTTGATATTGATTTAGGTATCATAACATTTGATTATAATTTACAGCCTTTAGGTTTAACGCCCCTAACTTTAAAATTTAATATTGCCCCACCACCTGTTAGTGAAATAGGGCAATTAATAACACTAATCGCATCAGCAACAGTGTCAGAGAACGATGCTACTCCCGAAGATAATACATGCACTTATGAACAAACATTAGTTGGGTCCTTCGACCCTAATGATAAGTCAGTTATAGAAGGAGAAGAGGTACTAATTGAAAATATTGATGGCTATCTTACTTATAGAATAAGATTTCAAAATACTGGTACAGCATCTGCTACTTATGTAAGGTTAGAAGATTTATTAGATAATAAATTAGATGTCAATACTTTCGAGCCAGTATCTGCAAGCCATTCAAATCACAGAATAAAATTAATTGATAGGAATTTAATTATAAATTTTGATAATATTACTCTTCCGGCAAGTATGTATGATGAACCTGGCAGTCATGGCTTTTTCATATATAAAATAAAACCACAGCAAGATGTAATGGTAGGCGATGTGATAAGTAACACTGCTCAAATATACTTTGATTATAATACACCAATTGTTACAAATACTGTATCTACTACATTTGTAGAAGAGATTGCAGGTATTGATGTGTATAGTTTTGATGTAGCGTTATATCCTAATCCGGCACAATCTATAATAAATATTAAGGGCAAGCTTCCGGTTACTTCCGTATATATATATAATAATATCGGGCAAGAGGTCATTAAAATAAACGATAACAATGGTATTGGCAGTTTTAATATTACCGGTTTAGCTAATGGCGTTTATGTATGCCATATAAAAAACGCAAATGGCGAAGTAGCCGTTAAAAAAATCATTATCAATAAATAAGTTTTCAGTAATTAAATTTAAAGCCTACTATAAAAGAGGTTTATTATTTGGCAGCATATTTTAGATTTTCCTCGTTTCAAAAATCCTTATCTTTGATAATATATTCCGTAGAAACCATGTCTCAAATAAAAGTACTTACAGACAATAGCAAAAGCTTTAGCATAATTAGCGATGGTAATGTTATAGGTACGCTAAATTATAAGCATTGGTATTCGGCTAATATCGAAATAACTATTGGCGAAGACAACTATACAATAACACGCAAAGGCTTTTGGGGTACATTGCACGAAGTTAGGCATGAAGATGAAGTGGTATTCATGCTCAAAGCACAATGGGATGGTGGTATAGCCATGATAAAGCCTAAAGACAAAGAGCATTTTTACGAATTAAAGGCTAAAGGTTACTTTGTAAATGGCTATAAACTAATTAATTATAAAGGTCAGGAGATGCTTAGCATAACGCCAGATTTTAGTTGGAATAGAGTTATGCCAGAATATACCATTAGCTGCAGCGACAATTTTGGCAGTACCCGTATAGAACAATTAATAATAGCTTTGTCGCTATATCAATACAATGCTATACAAATCATGCAAATGTTCGCTGCAACTAATTAATATATTTTACATCCTGTCGCAGTAGCCTAACAGGTAATAAATAATTACAAATACTACAATGGTGCCTACGCACCCTCCGCCCAGTTTTTTTGCGCCCCATCCTGCAACGAGTGCCCTGATTATCTTGTTCATCGTGTTTGTTTTTTAGGTTTAAAATAAAATTACAGCCATTACAATAAATCTCTAAATCATTTAACTTTTGCTAAAGGTTTTTTAGAATAGATTAACTAAAATGCCTCAATTATATAGTGTTTCCAGGATAATTGTATACCTTCGGATACTTTTATCTGTAAAACTTATGCTAATTCACGGGCTTTCCCCTACTATACTCAGTAACGTTAAAATAACTACATGTACTATAATGAAAGCCAGGACTATGCTTCTCGCTTTGTGCATGTTTGTTGCACATTTGGCGCAGGCGCAGATATCCGGCTGTACAGATCCTCTTTCCCGAAATTTTAATCCAAGTGCAACGGTTAATGACGGCAGCTGTACTTACGCCTCTGCATCTGTTTTACCTGTATCGACAATTATATTGCCCGATGCTGTAAACGAAACATCCGGCCTACTGCTTTGGGATGCTTCATTGTATACTCATAACGATGACAGCGATACCAATCTTTACTCGATTAATTCTCTTACCGGTGCTTTAGAAAATACGCTTGCTTTAACAGGAACATCAAACCAGGATTGGGAAGATATAGACCAGGATGCTAACTATGTATACATTGCCGAAACCGGTAATAATGCGAGCGTTAACCGAAGTAACCTAAGGATATTGCGTGTAGACAAGACCGGCCTTTTAGGAGGTAATCCTAATGTAAACTCTATTAATTTTACATATTCTAACCAGACTGATTTTACAGCAACAGCTAACAACCATACCGATTTTGATTGTGAAGCTATAATTGTGAGTACAGATAGTATTTACCTGTTTACAAAACAATGGGTAAGCCACAAAACCAGCGTATACAGCCTGCCTAAAATGCCGGGTACTTATGTAGCACAGCTTCATGAAACTTATAATGTAGACGGATTGATAACGGGAGCCGCATATATGCAGGATAAAAAACTGGTTGCCTTATGCGGTTATAGCAACACACTACAGCCTTTCATTTATTTGCTATACGACTTTGCAGGGAATAATTTTTTTAGCGGCAATAAGCGCAAGCTAAATCTATCATTAGGTTTTCATCAAATAGAAGGTATTGCTACAAATAACGGTTTAGACTACTATCTCTCTAATGAGCATTTTCAACGGTTTGTGGTTAATGTCCCGCAAAAGCTGCATGTTTTAAATCTTACTGAATATTTAGGCAGCTATCTTAAAAGTCCGAAAAATATAAATAACGATTTTTTAAACAAGCAGTAATATTGTTGAAATTCATTATTCAGCAATATTATAATCAGTTATAAACAAAAAAAGAGAGGCTGCCCCAAAGCAGGACAACCTCTCCATATAGTAATTTTTAGCACTTACAAGCCTACAATAAGCTTATGCGTTTCAGATGCTCTGTCAGACGTAATTCTAACCGCATAAGTACCTCTGGCAAGATTATCTACACTAATTTGTGTACTTGCACCATTGGTTTTTAAAGTCTGCACCAGTTTACCTGTCGCAACTTCGTATATATATACGTTAGCTATTGCATTATGGTTTTCTGCAAGTTGTATAGTTACCATTCCGTTAACCGATGGGTTAGGGAACAGCCTGCTTTTTACAGCAATATTAAAATCATTAACACCGGTAACGTCACAATCTTCCTGGGCTTCATAAGCACCTATATCGCGCCTGCCGTTAAATACTGCCATACCATTCTGGTCGGCAAAAGTGTCGTCGCTGCTTCCCATATCGGCAGCAGCATTAGGGCAGGTTAGGGCGTGGGTAAAAGTGTCGCCACCATTATCTGCCAATGGTAATAAGCCTGCATTTACAGGGCTTAAAACTGTTCCTGTAATATCACTCTCAACAGCTGTAAAATCATCGCCACTAACGCCAATAAGATTAAAACCATTTGATGTAATGCTTCCTGAATTGCTAAATACATCGCGTCCTGAAAAAACGGCTGTATTCCCTGCAACGATAGTGTTTTTAAGGCTTGCGCCACCTTCTGTATTATTGTAAATTCCACCACCGCTTATAATTGCATTGTTAAGTGTAATGGTAGTAGCATTAACAGTAAGCATACCATTATTATAAATGCCGCCACCATTAGTTACAGAGCTATTGCCACTTATAGTTGAAAGCAATGCCGTAGCAGTACCGCCATTTACATGGATACCGCCACCCCTGCCAAACAAGCCCGTAGCACTGTTAGCTGATATGGTTGAATTATTTAAGGTAAGTGTACCGCCGTTGTTATATATACCCGCACCACCATCTGTAATAGCGGCACCTGTAGCAAAATTTCCGCTAACAGTAACGCCATTTAGAGTAAGTGTCCCGGTAGCATTCCATAAACCGCCACCCTGTACAGCAGTGTTGCCTGTTACGGTACCACCGTTAATGGTTGCGCTTCCGCCACCTGTAATATGAAGTCCGCCACCGTTACCCGGAGGGCCATTCACGCTATTTCCGGTAAGTTCTACATTGTTAAGTACAATTGTGCTCGTGCCAGAATTATCTTCTATACCGCCACCTGCACGAATTGCCGTGTTGCCACTAATTTCAGTATCAGTTATAGTCAGTTGCGAGCCTACGTCGTTAAGTATACCGCCACCGCTTCCGGCAGTACCATTAGCTATGTTATTGCTTATAGTCGTATTTATAATACTTACTGTACCAGCATTAAGGTTATAAATACCGCCACCACCATTTGTAGCATCATTACCGCTGGCAGTATTGCCATTAATTACAGTACTATCTATGGTCATTGTACCACTACCGTTCCACAAGCCACCGCCTTCGGCTCCTGCCTCGTTACCGTTTACAGTACCGCCGGTTATTGTTACAGTGCCTGCACCGGTTACGTGAAGGCCGCCACCGTTGCCCGGAGCGTTATTTGTAGTATTGTCATTAAGTGTTACAGTTGTAAGGGTAACAGATCCTGCAGCACCCGAATTATCTTCTATACCACCACCGGCGCGGTTAGAAGTATTGCCTGTTATTGTTGCATTGTTAATAACAAGTGTTGCGCCCACATCATTAAGGATACCACCACCGCTACCTGCAGTACCATCAGCAGAGTTGTTTGTAATTTCTGTACCTGTATTTACATTTAAAATACCGCTAAGATTATAAATACCACCGCCACCGTTTGTAGCTTCGGCACCGCTTGCAGTATTATTGTTTATTACAGTACCCAGAATGGTCATTGTACCGCTGCCGTTCCACAATCCGCCACCTTCGGCACCGGCCTGGTTGCCACTCACAGTACCGTTGGTTATAGATACTGTACCGGCACCGGTTACGTGTAAGCCGCCACCATTACCCGGAGATGTATTAGTAACGTTATTATCTAACGTAGTATTTGATATGGTAACAGACCCATTAGCACCAGATACGTCTTCTATACCACCACCGGCGCGGTTAGATGTATTTGCAGTTATAGTAGCACCTGTAATAAATAACCTTCCGCCCACATCATTAAGTATACCACCGCCGCTGCCTGCTGCGCCTGTAGCATCGTTCTCTGTAATAACTGTATTTGCATTTATATTAAGTATACCGCTAAGGTTATAAATACCACCACCACCCTGGTCGGCACCGGCGCCAGATGCTGTGTTGTTTGTAATAGTAGTAGATGAAATAGACATTGTACCGCTTCCGTTCCATAAAGCACCACCTTCGGCACCGGCAGTATTACCTGTAAATTCAGATCCTGTAATGCTGGTATTGCCTGCCCCCGTTATGTGTATTGCACCACCGTTACCTGGAGTTGTATTAGTAGTATTGCTGGTAAATGTAACATTGTTTACTGTAATAGCAGTATCTGCACCAGAATTACCTTCTATGGCACCACCGGCCCTATTAGAAGTATTACCGGTAAATGTGCTTGTATTTACAGTAAGGTTCCCGCCTGTGCCTAAAAGTATTGCACCGCCGCTGCCTGCTGCGCCTGTGGCATCATTATTTGTAAAGGCAGATCCTGTTATACTAAGTGTACCGGTAGAATAAATGGCTCCGCCACCCTGGCCGGCAGTTGCACCGTTAGCTTTGTTACCGGTAAATGCTGCATTAGTAATAACCACACCGCTACCTGCAGCAGATATTGCCCCGCCATTATCGGCAGCATAACCATCTGTAAAAGTAATACCGCTTATAGATACACTGGTAGCTTCTGTAATAACTAAGATGCGTGAGGTTTCGTTACCATCAAATGTGGTAGATACAATTCCGTTTCCGTTAATAGTAAGGTTCTTGTCGATAGTTATCGATGATGCTAAGGTAATGGCTGTACCATTAGTAGAAGGATTGAAAATAATCGTTCCGTTAGCTTCAGAATCGATTACTGCCTGCCTGAAAGACCCTGCACCGCTGTCGTTGGTGTTGGTTACGGTAATACTCTGAGCATTGGCGCCTAACCCAAGCAGAGAGCAAAAAACCACAACACCTTTTAAAAAAGTAATTGTTTTTTTCATAATACTTAATAATTAGTTGTTAATTCTACTATAAAGCTACGAGGTTAAGTTGTTAAGGGTTTCATAACGTGAATATTAGAATTTTTAATATTGATTTTAATATAGCCTTATAGCCTTACTGCTACTGCGTTTGCGTTAAAAAGGTGTACCTTTGCCTTAACAAAAGTTTATATGTTGTTTATGAAAATAAATTTGAAATCAGGGATTGGCCAACTGTTGTTTGGCATGAAAGAAAAAGATGTAAAGGCTATTTATGGTGAGCCATTTCGCCAGTTTAAAGACGATGATAAGAATACCATTTACCTTTATAACAAAGAAAAAATAAGGCTTACTTTTTATGCCGACGAAGATTTTAAACTGGGATACCTTATTGCCGCTCACCCCGATTTAGAATTATTCTCTGTAAAAGTATTAGGCCACAACTGGGACAGCCTAAAAAAAATATTGGAGGATAAAGGTATTTCGGGTTTTGAAAGGGAAACGTATGACTCTGAAGAAAACCTATTTAACGAAGCTAACTGGATTATTTTCCGTGTAGAATTTGGCGAGGTTATCCGTGTAGAGCTTGGCGCCACTATTAATAATAAAGATGAATTCGACTGGAAATTTTAGTTTTAAAGCTCAGGTGTAACGCTGTAACATCAAATATATAAAAAGTAAAAGAGGCAGCCTAATTTTTAGGTTGCCTCTTTTTCGTTGTTAAAACATTAATCAAAAAGTAACCGCCTAAAAAATACTTTTAGGCGGCCTTTTTTGTATTAAAACCTTAGCTATAAATGTGCTAAAGGGTTAAAAAACTATTCTCTTGCTCACTTTACCTTTTGCAGTAGTTACTTCTACTATAACTACCTGTTGCTGTATTTGCAGGCCGTTGATTGCTGTTTCGGTAGCATTAATATCTGTTTGGCTGTAAAGTTTACTGCCGCGAACATCATAAATAGTAACACCCGTCATTAATGCGTTACCAGATGTTATATTAATAGTATTAGCTTCTTTATATACAATTACATTGTTAGAAAGAAATTCCGGCGAATCTGTACCAAGCAATGGAACAGTTGCCCATGCGCTATATTGTCCTGCACCACATGTACTGCGAACAAACAGGTATACAGATTGTGCAGGGTCGTAAGAAACATTTTCGGCATAAAAAGTGCTGGTTGGTGTACCCGCGCCTGCCGGTGTTGTAGCAGTGGTACTAAATACATACTCATATCCTGCAACAGGGTTGCCCAATTCAGGAATACTCCAGTTAAGTGTTGCAAAGCCAGATCCCTCAGGGGTTATTCTTAGATTGTATGGAGGGAAACAGCTTGGCGGACCAACAATGTTTAATAGGTAATCTTCTGCTTCACCAGCTGCATCGCCACAGGCAGGAACAGGAGAGCCAATATGAGAATTTCTTATCCTCATTCTATAAGAGCCAAGTGCTGTATTGTTTGGTATTGTTAAATTACCTAAAGATGCAGGTGTTGTTATAGATCGTGTAGAAAACATTCTCTCTCCCTCATCTGAAAAATTGTAATTATGATTCCAGTCTACCCATACGCTAAATATAAAATCATCTGTCGTGTTAGGTGTTGTAGCATTTATTGCGAACGAACCTCCCGGATAGCTTGATACTGCATACTGAGATGTATAATCGGTATAGGCACTAAAAGTTGTATCTGTATTACTAAAGTTTGTTTCTGCACCTGTAGTATTTATTCCTGTTATATAATAAGAAGTATATTCTGTGTTTTTAGGTACGCAGTATCCACTAAAGAATGGCAGATTTACCCATTCACTGTTACCATCTGCATCGCTGCATATAGTACGTACATACAGGTAACTATCTACGTTTGGTGATATAGCAACGCCGGTAGCAGATGTTACTGTAGTAAACGTACCGCTGGCAGGAGCAGTATTTGATTGTGTAACTGCATATTCATAACCCACAGGTGTTCCTGTGTTAGGTACATTCCAGTTTATATTTACTGTTGTAAGCGATGTAACATCTACATCAAGTGCTCTTGGCTTATCGCATGTAACAGGTGGAGTTAACGTCCAGGCTAAGGTAAAATTACCAAAGTTTGTACCCCATCCATCCTGCACCCAGTATACTTTTTTAGTAGTACCGCTTGTATTTTCCCAGATTGTATCTCCAGATTCCTCATCGGTACAAATTAAAGTAGTATAATTTGCGCACGTGCCGTGAAAAACAGTGTGGGCAGAGTCATAACCGTTATTTGTAAGACCTATAGTTATAGTGTAACCATTAGGAACTTCTACGTAGTAAAATAAATCTGGCGCACCACCCGATGCGTTGCAGGTACCTGTAAAGTTATCATCGGCTCCTTGTGTAGTAGAAGTGTAAGGGCTTGTTTGTGTGGTAAGGTTAATTGCCGTTTCGCAGGTATCTCCCTGCAGGTATTTAAACCTTGCAGAAGTTATCCACTCACTAAAATTGCCGCTACCACAGCTTGTCCTTACATGCAGGTAATAATACGTATTGTCTGTAAGGCCGGTATAGTTAGTAACCGACGTACCTGCTACAAATGTACCAGACGCTGGCAGCGTAACATTATTAGTATCTACAACATACTCATAACCTGCCGGGATACCTCCGGTTGAAGGACGCGACCAACTAAGGTTTACAGTACCCTGAGATACTATTACCCCTATCGCATTTAATGGTGTTGGGCATGTGGGTGGAACAGTTACATTTATTGTGTAATCTTCATAAGTTCCCGCACCATCTACATTACATGGTGTAGGATCGTTAAGATAACCTGGGCTGGCTACTATCCTTAAGCGATGGTTACCTAAAGGTGCTGTAGCAGGAATTGTAAATGTACCAGTTAGGATAGACCTGGCTAAAGCCTGCGAAGTGCCGGAGTAAATTAATTCTCCTTCATCATCAAAATCAAGGTCATCATTAAAATCTGCCCATAGTATTACATTGGCGGCATCATACGTAAATAAGCTAATGCTGAATGGTTGTGTAACTCCCTGGCCTACGTTTACAATTTGTGCAGAATAATTGCCATAATAGCCTTCTTCACCACTTGTGGTATTATTTATACTACCAATGTTTACATTAGTAATACCATCACCATTCATATATTCAGGTTCTGGTATGCAAACACCATTATAAAAAGAGATAGTTACCCACTCGCTAAAATCGTTATTGCCACAATTAGCCCTTACATGTAAATAGCTTGTTGCATTTGCAGTTACTGCTACGCCTGTAACAGTACTGGCTGATGCAGTAGTGCCATTTGCAGGTGGTGTACCTGTAGCAGTAACAGCATACTGGTATCCTACCGGAGTGCCGGCATATGAAGGCATAGACCAGGTTAATGTTGCAATGCCCGATGCTGTAGATTGTGCTGCAAAATTTACAGGGGCAAAACAGCTTGGAGGTGTAGTAACATTTATAGTATAATCTTCATATGCACCATAGTATGCAGTGCTACAGGGTACAGGATCATCAGAAAAATTCGGAGCTACACCTATCCTTAAACGGTGATTACCTATAGTAGCATTTATTGGTACAGTAAAAGATCCTGTTAACGTAGCAGATTCTCCTGCAGATAAACCGCTAAAAACTTCTTCACCGTCATCATCAAAATCAAGGTCGTTATTCCAGTCTACCCAAATTTTTGTGTTGTAGGCATTGTAACTGGTAAAGCCAATACTAAATTGTGAGGTAACACCCTGGCCTATTGTTGCTGCCTGTGCAGAGTAATCGCCATAATTGCCTGCTTCGGCCCCTGTTGTATTATTTATGGTTCTTATAGTTACATTCGTTACGCCACCATCATCTATATATGAAGGAGCAGGAGTACAGTATCCGTTGTAATAAGGTATAGTATACCATAAACTAAAGTCTCCACCGCTACAATTTGTCCTTACATGGATGTAGTTAATTGCATTTGCAGTAACAGTAACGTTTAAAGCGGTTGTTGTAGTAGTAGATGCTCCTGTTGAAGGAGGCGTTGCAGTTGTAGTAACGGCATACTGGTAGCCCGCAGGCGCAGGGCCATTTGTTGGTGCCGACCAGCTTATGTTCGCCTTTCCTAAGGCTACGTTTACCGCTGCAACGTTTACAGGTGTATAACAGCTTGGGGCTGCAATAACATTTACTGTGTAATCTTCAAAAGCGGCATAGTAACCAGAAAAACATGGTGTTACCGGTGCGCTGTTAATATCTATAATACCTATCCTTAAACGGTGGTTACCCATAGCCGCATTAAGCGGTACTACAAAAGTGCCATTTAATGTTGCAAAGGGTCTTTCGGGAGAATCGGTATCATAAACTTCTTCGCCCTCATCATCAAAGTCAAGGTCGTTATTCCAGTCTACCCAAATTTTAGTATTGTAACTACCGGATGCATCAAGCCCAATGCTAAATGGCTGAGTAACTCCCTGGCCAATATTTACTACCTGAGATGAGTAGTTACCATAATTACCTTCTTCGGCCTCTGTTGTATTGTTAATAGTACCTGTAGTAAAATTTACAATGCCATTACCGCCAAAATATTCAATATCAGGAATACATACACCATTGTATAGCGACGTAGTAACCCACTCGCTAAAATTGCCTCCGCCGCAGCTTGACCTTACATGCAGGTAGCTTACAACGTTTACAGGAGTAACTGCGCCCGTTACCGTTGTGCCTGTAGCTGTAATACCACTTGCAGGCGCAGCTACTGTAGTATCTAAGGCATATTGATACCCTGCAGGTGCAGTTCCCTGTGCGGGGGCGGTCCAGCTAATACTTACAATGCCCGGTCCTGTGTTAGTTGTAGTAAGCGAAGTAGGAGTGTAGCATGTAGGGGGTACAGTTACATTTACTGTATAATCCTCAAATGTACCATAACTACCAGTATAACATGGTGTAGCAGGCCCATCGGTATCTGGCACTGCGCCTATTCTTAACCTATGGTTACCCAATGTAGCTGTGGCCGGCACGGTAAACGATCCGGTTAGTAATGCATTTTCGGTATCCTGAGACACGCCACTGTACATTTCCTCGTTTTCATCAAATATAAGGTTGTCGTTCCAGTCTACCCATATTTTTAAATTATAGGAGTTGTAAACATTAAGGGTTACGCTAAACTGTTGTATAACGCCCTGGCCGATATTTACAATTTGCGAGCCGTAGTTGCCATAAAAGCTATCTAAATATGTTGTAGTATTATAAATACTTCCAATGTTTACATTTGTAATACCGGCTCCATTGCTATATAAGGGTGCAGGTATACAAACACCCGAATAAAAAGGGTAAGTAACCCAGGAGCTGTAGCTGTTAGCACCACATTTGCTGCGAACATGTAAGTAGGAAGGCTGGTTAACCGTTACAGGAACACCTGTTATAGCTCTTGCCGTAGTAGCTGCGCCACTTGCTGGTGGTAATGCGGTGTTTGTAACGGCATATTCATAGCCTGTAGCCGTGCCTGTATTAGGAACATTCCAACTTAGGTTTGCCACTGTAGGCGATGTTAATGTTGCTAAAACAGCCATGGGTACATTACATTCAGGCGGCGGCGTTAATGTCCATGCTAATGTAAAAGTACCTGCAGTATCTACATTATAACCATCCTGGTACCAGTATATTGTTTGTGCAATCCCTGTAGTGTTTTCCCATCTAACCTGAGATTCCGGGCCATCTTCAAGAGTATCCGGGTCATCTGTACATTTTACAAGCGTTTGAGATGTACATGTACCATAGTATACAGAATGTACCGAGTCATAATTAGTGCCATTATTATCATTAACAGTTTGCCCAATGGTTATAGTGTAGCCATTAGGTACCACAATAGAATACACTAAATCAGGGCCTGAAAAATCGCCGTGGCACGATGGGTTATAATCATTAGTGGCTCCTATAGTTGTAGAGCTATAAGGGCTGGTTTGTGCACCAAGATCTATTGCTGTGGCACACGTTTCACCACTTTGGGCAAAAGTTTGTGTAACATTTAGCAAACAAAGTAATGCCATAGCAAGCAATAACCCTTTGTTGACAGATAAGGCAACAGGACTTTTATGTAGCCTTATACCTTTTTCCGGTGGGGGTAAAAACGCACCAAAACCACCCGGTAATAAATTGTAGTTGTTTTTCATTTTAATTTTTACAGTTTGTGCTTTCTAAAATACAATTTAAACAAAGGGGATAGTATGGATTATGGTTAATTACCAAATGATTAATTATTTTATGATTTTTTAGATTTTTATTTTGGAGTAATTGTTAATTGTGATGATTATTGTATATTAATTGTATAAAAAATTTTGATGGATATAAATGTGTTTTGTGCGATATTGTTAAGAATTGATTGTAAAATAGCTGCATTATCTCTTAAAGCTTAGTAAAACCATCATTAATTAATAAAATTGTCATTATTTACCTTAAAATTAAATAACAATTATTGTAGTTTTTATATATTTTTATAACAGTAGTGACTATATCGAAAAATTTCAAAATGCTTTGCGACATGTTAAATTCCTAATCTTTAATATCAATAGTTATATGAGTTTAAACATTATGCAATATTATTCGATAACGTAGTAAGGCATAAAAAAGGGATTCCAAAACTATTTGAAATCCCTTTTTTATATTTTGCGAGCGTAGCTCAATCTTAAATTATCACTTAATATTCTCTATTTTGCAATCATTTCAAGTTCGAATACAAGATTTGCATTACCGGGAATTTTACCCTGTGGCATGCCTCTCTCGCCATAGCCTAAATGAGAAGGAATAAATATAATTGCTTTATCGCCCGGGCTCATTTTTTCTAAACCTTCAAGGAAACCGGGTATCATACCGGTTTTTGTTCCTATTGTAAAAGGAATTGGCTTGTAAGCACCGGCAGCATCTTTTTGAGGGATGTAGTTACCCATATCTTTCGCAACCTGTCCAACACTCGAATCGAATAAAAAGGCAGTGCTTTCAAGGTAACCAGAATAATCTATAAGTACCTGAGAGCCGTCTGCAGCTTTTTGACCGTTGCCTTGTTTTAGTATTTTATACACTAAACCACTTGCAGTTTTAGTACCTGTGGCTTTAGCTTCGGCAAAATAAGCAAGTTTATCTGTTTTAGCTTTTGCTGCTGCTGCTTCTTTAGCTTTTACTGCCGCTGCTGCTTTCTCGTAATATTCTTTAAATACTTTTGGTGCGTTAAAACGTTTTGCATCTTTACCCACCCGAACAATTTTAACCGATTTTATTACGTCATTCTGTTCTATACTGTTTACAACATCAAGGCCCTGAACCGTGTAGCCAAAAACAGTGTGTAAACCATCAAGGTGAGGTGTTGCCTTATGGGTAATAAAAAACTGGCTTCCGTTAGTGCCCGCACCGGCATTAGCCATAGACAGCGTTCCGGCCTTGTCATGCTTAAGATCGGTAATTTCATCGGCAAATTTATAGCCTGGCCCGCCCGATCCGTCTCCTGCAGGATCTCCGCCCTGTATCATAAAGTCTTTAATAACACGATGCCATTTAAGGCCATCATAAAATGGTTTTCCTTTATATTTAGCATCAACCATTTCGTTTTTACCCTCGGCAAGGGTAACAAAGTTAGCTACAGTAAGAGGTGTTTTTTGGTATTCAAGTTTTTCTACAATTATACCTTTATTGGTCTCAATTTCGGCATAAAGCCCATCTCCCAGTTTTGCATAATCTGGTGGTGGTGTATTTTTACAAGAAAATAAAATTGCTACTAAGCTTAAAAACAGACTTGTCATTGGTTTCATTTATATTAAATTAATTCTCTTTTACTGCACTTTCGGGCTTAATGTCGTTAAGGGTAACGGTACATATAAGCGGCTGGTTAATACCTATTTTATCATTATCGCCATGGTAACCAAACCCCATGTGCGACGGGAACAAAAATGTAACTGTTTCTCCTTCGTTCATTAGTTTAATGCCATCGCGAAGGCCCATCATGATATTCTGCTTATCTACATGGTAAACCTGTGGGCGAAGTTCGGCCTCACTATATATAAGGTTGCCCTTAATATCTTTAACTTCATAATCAAAATAAGCTACATCACCACGTTTTGGCCTTATGGTATCGTTTGTAACTTCCTGGTCATAATAATACCAGTAACCTTTATCAGATGCTATATACTTTTTAGCGGGGTTGTTTTTTATAATAGAGTCTATTTGTTGCTCCTCATTAGCCACCAGTTTTTTATTTCGTTTAATCGATTCTCTCATAAACGTACCCGAACTTTGCGATATTGGCTTACGCGCCTGCTGTTGTGAGCAGCCGGTAGCCGCAAAGGCTACAGTAAGCAATGTTACTACAACAATCTTCTTCATGACATCAGTCTATTTTTGTGTGCGCTAATGTAGCAATAAATTTTTGTATGGTAGCCTCCAGCGACTCGTTGCTTTTTCCGCCGGCAGCGTTAACGTGTCCACCACCGCTAAAATGCTCGCGGGCATACGCATTAACATCAAAACCACCTTTAGAGCGAAACGATATTTTTACAATACCCTCATCTTTATTCTCTGTAAAAAATGCCGTAAATACAATATCTTTCATGCTAAGGCCATAGTTTACAATACCTTCTGTATCGCCTTTATTGTGCCCAAAGCCGTTAAGCTCATCCTGGCTAAGCGTGCTGTAAGATGTTTTGTATGCCGGCAACACTTTCATGTTATGCAAAGCCCTTGCCAAAATTTGTATACGGCTGTGTGAATGATTATCAAACAGTAGACTATGTATGTTACTGTTGTCAATGCCAAGGTCTATAAACTCGGCTGCAATGCGGTGTGTGGTACCGGTTACAGAGCGGTAACGAAAAGAACCGGAGTCGGTTACTATACCTGTGTAAAGGCAGGTAGCAATAGTTTTATTTAAAAGATGGCCTTCGCCAAGTTGCTGTATAAAATGATACACCATTTCGCAGGTAGAGCCATAACCGGTATCGCTAAAGGTAACTACGGCATAAGTATCCGGAGCCTGATGGTGGTCTATCATTACAAACGGGGCCTGTAGCCTGCGCAGGGCTTCGGCCATAAAATCGCCTACACGGCTAAGGGTATTAAAATCGAGTGTGAAAACAATTTGAGCTTCCTGCAGTATTTTGTTGCATCCTTCTACATCTTTTTCATAAACCTTTACAGTATCAAACGATGGTAGCCATGCCAAAAAATCGGGCGAATCATTAGCGATCATAACCGTAGGCTCATGGCCTAAAAGTTTTAAAAAATGGTATAACCCAAGTGTAGACCCCATAGCATCGCCATCGGGGTTGCGGTGAGGAACAATAACAATTTTTTTTGGCGAAGCAAGAAATTGCTTTACCGTATCAATATCTTCGCGTGTCATCATGCTGCGAATTTACATTTTTTATTTTATTTCTAATATAGTCATGCTTTCATAAACAAAAAATGCCTGCTGTATGGGTACAGCAGGCAATGGCAGAACAGTCTTTTAAAGTCCTGTAACCTGATTTTTAGTATCGGTAACTTCAAAGTAAAGCCCAGGTAAATTATAAGAGTTTTTGTTTATTGTAAAATAATCATACTGGCCGTTTGTAGCATATTCGTCGCCTACAGGCTCAAAACCAAGAATGCCAACAACCTCAAACTCATTTCCAGCATCTATAACGTGAATACTATTTTGTTTAGATGTTCCGTCGCCGCTGCTTAGTATGGCGTCTATTATCATATCAGTCTGGGCGCGTTCTATTTTAGCCTCGTCAAACCTGCCAAGTTGTTTTAAACAGTGCTGGCGGTATTCTTTTATGGTAATGCTAAAAGGGTTGGCCTGGAGCAGTGCAGCAGTATAATTTACTATGTTCTCTACATCTGCCCTTGTAGGCGCTTCTTTTTTTAGTATTTCCCTCAGGTTTACCTGAGTTTTATTCAGCGCTTCTAAATCATTTTTTTTGTTTATAAAAGCAGCACCATAATATAAATGCCTTCTTTCCTCAAGAGTCATGCTTGTATCGGCCTTTGTGTAGCGGTTGTAAAGATTAGCATAGTAAAAAGCAGAGCTTTTATCTTTTATGTTCTTTTGTATAAGGGTATAATCTGGTGTGGTAGTTTCGGTTTGTGCACCTGCTCCTAAAACCATCAGGAAAGCAAGTAATGTAAAGATCTTTTTCATGATACCTTTGTTTTGATATTATAAAGTTACCGGCAGACAGCTATAATATTATCTTAATTGGCGGCTTGTTAAGTCAAAAATACCATTTGTTTAACACTATAAACATGTCGGTTAGCCCAAAACAAAAAGACTATAGCCCAATAGCGGTAAGATGTAGATAAAAGAAAAAGGAAATTGAAGATATTTGAATTTCAGGTAGGCTATAAAACAAAAAATTGGCTCCCGCCAATAATAAATAGATAACTATATGTAAGTTGAAAATTAGTCGCCACCGCATCCTCCGCCGCAACCACTGCATCCGCTGCTACAGCCACTACTGCTGCAACCACTGTCGCCACCATGAGAAGCGCACCCGCTGTGCCCGTGGCTGTCTCCTGCACAGCTAAAAGAAGAACATGAACCACCACCGCTGCAACTGCCATTATTGTTTTTTCCGTCGTTATTATTTTTGCTGATGTTATTTAAAATTATAATTGTTACCACCAGAATAAACAAGCCTATAAACCCTTCGCCGCCCGCCTGTATGCATAAAAAAACCAAACTTGCAGCGGCTATTTGCTTTATAAGGGGCAGGTTGTGTGTAAATGGCTTTTTAATAACCCAGTTTCGTGCCATGTTAACCCGCTGAAAATCTATATCTCTAAACCGTGTGGTGCTGTCGTGCCAAATGTCGGCAGGAGGGTGGTGGCCAAAATATTCGGTGTAAATTTCATGCAACCCTTTGTACAATCCACTAAATTTTTCATGCTCTTCTTTGCCACCCTTTGTGGGGTTGTGGTGAATTTCCTTACCCAGCGTATTGCGGCATAAACTGTTCCAGTACGATTTTGTGTAGGTAAGGTGCAGGTGCCATGCCTGGTCTACAGGATCTGACGGTGTAACGGGAGTGGGAGCCGTGCAACATAAAAATATAAACTTTTTATATTCTTCTATAACCTGTTGCGTGTAGCTTTGTGTCCATCCGTTTTCCCGCCGCAGCCGCGCTGCAAAAGTGAGTTGTGTACCGGGTTCATCAAACTCAAAACCCTGAATGTTGTTCCAAAGTTGGTTTTCTAAATGTGTCATTTTTTATTTAAAGGTACACACAATATCATACGGCTTCACATTTTATCCAGCCATTTCGTTCCATTTTTTGGGCGGGTTAATGCATAATATAGAATTATAACTGATTTTATTAACGGGCTGAAAAATGTTTTTAGACAACTGTAATTGCTAACAGGCTTAAATGCAGTTGGACCTCCTGAAAGTAAATAAACACATCATCTCCATAAGTGGCTATGTGATATAATTATACGACACTCCAAAAATTCCTAAAATCTAATTTTCAAATTCCAATATTATATTTTATTTTTGCACATGCAACACAACGTACTTATTTTAGACTTCGGGTCGCAATACACACAACTTATTGCGCGCAGGGTTCGCGAACTTAACATCTTCTGCGAAATTTTCCCCTACAATAACCCGCCAACAGACCTTTCTTCGTATAAAGCGGTAATACTATCGGGCAGCCCATTTTCTGTAAGAGCAGACGATGCGCCACACCCTGATTTATCGCAAATTCGCGGTAAGCTGCCATTACTGGCTGTATGCTATGGCGCACAATACCTTGCCCATTTTGATGGCGGAGAGGTAGCCCCAAGCAACATACGCGAGTATGGCCGTGCCAACCTGTCTTTTATTAAGGATAACGAACCTTTTCTTGAGGGTGTATCCCTTAATAGCCAGGTATGGATGAGCCATAGCGATACCATTAAAAAACTGCCTACAAACGGTGTAGTACTTGCCAGCACTAAAGATGTTGCCAATGCTGCTTATAAAATAGACGGCGAAACTACATACGCCATTCAGTACCACCCGGAGGTATACCATAGTACCGATGGAAAACAAATGCTGGAGAATTTCCTTGTAAAAATTGCAGAGGTGCCGCAAAGCTTTACGCCAAACTCTTTTGTAGAGGATATCGTGGCAGAGCTTAAAGCTAAAATACAAGACGATAAAGTTGTACTTGGCCTTTCGGGCGGGGTAGACTCTACTGTGGCTGCTGTACTTTTAAATAAAGCTATAGGGCCTAACCTGTACTGTATTTTTGTAAATAATGGGTTACTGCGCAAAGACGAATTTGAAAGCGTATTGCACCAGTATAAAGATATGGGCCTTAATGTAAAAGGCGTTGATGCTGCCGACCGTTTCCTGTCTCAGCTTGCAGGAATATCTGACCCGGAGACAAAACGTAAAACTATAGGCCGTGTATTTATAGAGGTATTTGATGACGAGGCACACCAGCTTACCGATGTTAAATGGCTGGCACAGGGTACAATTTACCCGGATGTTATAGAGTCGGTTTCGGTAAAAGGGCCATCGGCTACTATAAAATCACACCACAATGTGGGCGGTTTGCCCGATTTTATGAAGCTTCAGGTGGTAGAGCCTTTGCGTATGCTTTTTAAAGATGAGGTGCGCAGGGTAGGGGCTACATTAGGTATTGATCCTGAGCTTTTGGGCCGTCACCCTTTCCCGGGCCCGGGATTGTCTATACGGATACTTGGCGATATTACGCCAGAGAAGGTGCGTATACTGCAAGAGGTAGATCATGTATTTATAAGCGGCCTGCGCGAGCATGGCTTGTATGATAAAGTATGGCAGGCTGGCGCTATATTGCTTCCTGTAAATAGTGTAGGGGTAATGGGCGATGAGCGTACGTATGAAAAAGTGGTTGCCCTGCGAGCTGTAGAAAGCACCGATGGTATGACTGCCGACTGGGTGCACTTACCCTATGATTTCCTTATGAAAATTAGTAATGAGATAATAAATAAAGTAAAAGGTGTAAACAGGGTAGTGTATGACATAAGCTCTAAACCGCCGGCAACTATAGAATGGGAATAATTCAAATATCTATTTTTTAAGTATTGATATTTAAATAATAATTAAAACCGCCGAATGGCGGTTTTTTTACGTCCAATAGCACCTAATAGGTAGAAAAAAGTAAATTTAAAATAATTTTAGCAGCTTTTTTCAGTCAAAGCTTTTTTAAAATATTGATACACCATTCTGAATTGTTGCATCAATATTAATATTTTAACATAAATGTTTGCTGTGGTAATTTTTTATAATGCCAAATTTATAATTATGTAAAAATTATCAAAAATTCGTATAGTGTTGATTTACTTTGATTTAGTACGTATATTGTAATAGACAAAATTTAAATCTAAACCACTTTCTTATGATTGCGAAAAAATACCTTATTGCAGTATTATTTACTTGCTTATTTAGTGGATATGCCAGCGCTCAGGACGAAGCTGCAACCACAGAGAAAACTGAACTTGAAACTGCCGCTACCCCTGCACCAGATGAGGATGAAGAACTGGTAAACCATACAGTAGCTATGGGAGAAACAATTGCGCTGATTTCTAAGAAATATAAAGTAAAACCTTTAGATATTTACGAGTACAACCCTGAGGCTACACAGGGCCTAACCAAAAATTCTATATTACACATACCTATACACAGGGATTATAAGCATACAAAAGCAAAATTAGCAGCGGCTGTTGCAGATAATGTTAGAAAAAATTAATTGTTTTTTATTATAGGTTAGTTGTTTATTGCTTAATCGCATATTTAAAATGGTGTAACATGCTATGCAGGTTATGCCATTTTTATTTGAAACTATTTCTTTACTTCCTTATTTTCCATTGCAATGTCATTGAGCTATTGGGTATTATCTATTCAGGGTCATATTACAGTTATTGTTTTCTTAGTTTTGAATCAGATTTTAAAAAAGCCAAAATTTTTAAGCCTTACTAAACCATAAAGAATTACAAAGACACATAAACCCATCCTACAATAGGCTCCGGGAAATCCGGGTCGTTAAGTTCCAGTACAAAGTAATAAGTTCCAGCAGGCACCGTTGTGCCTTCAGATCCTACTTTTTGCACATCGGCAATGCCATTCCAGTCGGCATCTTTGTGGTATCCCGTCCATATCTGGTATCCCCAACGGTTATAAATAGTCATTTTAAAATTCAGGAAAATATTTCGAAGGCCTTTTACAAAAAAGCTATCGTTTATATTGTCGCCATTAGGTGTTATATAATTATAAGTAACAGGGGCGCATTTTTTAGTTTTTAATAAAAATGATGTTGTAGTGTGGCAGGTACCATTATCTAACCGCACATAAATGCGCTCAGGGTTTGAAGATGTTACATACTGGCTTGTGTTGTAAATAGGGTCGATAGCCTGATCTGCATCCTGCTGATTGCGATAAAAAGTAACTGTTTCGTTATCATAATTCTTTAATGAGTTAGCATAGGCCGAAAAATCGAATGTGCCGATGCCAAAACCCTGATCGCAGGATACTATATCATCCGGCTGTTTTAATACCGGCGATAATACCAGGCTTACAGGCATGGTATTGCCATTATTTGTTTCATCAATTTCTATAACAATACCGGTACCATCGCCAGTATCGTCGGCTATAAAAGTGAGGTTAAAATTGAGCGGTATCCCTACAGGTATAGTTAGTATAATAAAGTTTTCTTCGCTTCCGCCTATGGCAATATCCTCAATAGTTTCGGTATAGTCTAAAAAAGAACCATTTACATAAATACTTACAGGTGTTGCAGCCGGCAGTACATCGGTACCCAGGATATTGCTTACAGTGTAATGCACATGTATAATGCGTGAGTTGCATTGCTTGTACACATCGTCTATAGTTACGGTAGCATCTGGAAAATAACAGTCTTTTATAATAAGCCTGAACGATTTTATATCATAACAACCGTTTACATCCCGCAGGCGTACAAATATTTCCTGGTTATGTGTACCTATAAAAGCATGTGGGGTGCTTATGGCATTGAGCCCGCTTGTTGCGTTTTCCAGCGAGGTATAAAAGGTAATAACATCTGTAGCAACATTTTTTAATAATTGCAGGTACCCCGAAAAATCAAAGCTGCCCACACCACTGCCATTAAAGGTTTCGCAGGCTGTTATATCCTGGGGCTGTTGTAAAACAGGCGATATCCATAAGGCAACATATTGTGGTATACTGCTATTATTATTTTCGTCCAGCTCTCTAACAATACCTGTACCATTCCCGGTATCGTCTACAACAAAGGTTATAGTAAATTCCGGCCCTAATGCTATAGGGATAATAAGCCTCATTAATACAGTAATGCTTCCGCCTATGGGTATATCTGTAGTGGTATTGGTAACTGCAACAAGCGTTTGGTTTGCATATACGGCAACAGGAGTGCCTGCCGGTAAAATATTATATGCATTAATATTGCTAACGGTATAGCCGGCAAGAATATCTCTGGAGTCACAGTGTTGTTTTAAATTAAAAATTGTTACAGTGCCATCAGGAAAAAGACAATCATCTGTAATTAGAAAAAAAGAGGCAAAGGCCACACAACTGTGGCTGTCTTCTATACGAAGAAATATCTCTTCGGGATTTGATGTTGCATGATAAGCAGCAGCATCTGTAAGGCTTATAGGGTTTTGGGGTATAAGGGCATCGGCTGCTGTATGGTAAAAGGTAACAATATCGTCCGGGTCATCGATAATTGATGTTGCATAACCAGAGAAATTAAAAATACCCCTATGGCTGCCCAAAGATGCCTGGCAGGCATGGATATCCTGAGGATTTGGGATATACTGCAACCATAAAGATTCGTTTATGGTATATGTATTGTTGTTCTCATTAGTCTCGGTAACTCTCCTAACATTATCAACCCAAAAAAGCAATTCAAAATTACGCCCGTAGCTTGCAGGAATTGTTATTGTAATAGTGCCACTTTCGCTACCGCCAATAGGTATCGCAGCAATAGTATGTGTAGTAGCTATTAAGTCGCCATTTAAATATATCCCTACAGATGTTCCTGCAGGAAGCACATCGGTACTGTTTACATTGCGAACTGTATAATTTATATCTAAAAGCCTCGATTCGCACTCTTTCGCAATATTATCTACAACAATTGTAGCATCGGGCAACTGGCTGTTAAGCTTGGTAATAATGGCATTTATCATTACAAAATCGGCACTCGATGTTAGCTGAATATCTGCCGTTTCGTCACCAATGTTTATATTGTTTTGAATGTCATATATATCAAGATCCATATTATATAGCGATGTAGACCCTGTTACACTATTTGTACCATTAAAAGCATTACCTGGAGGATTAAGATTGTTACTCAGTCTGTTGCCATTAATACGCAAACTCTCATTGCTATCTAATGGCTCATCTCCCTCCCACGCTACAAAGCCTATTTTTGCTCCAATATTGTCTATTACGTTAAGACTAACCAAAGATATATTTACAACAGATGGAACAAATTGCAATCCGTCGTAAAGGTTTAACTGGTTAAGGGGCAAATTGCTATTTTCATAAACAACGATTATTACCCAACCGCCAAAATTAGTACCATTAGTACAATACATATTGTCCATTGGCAGGGTATCCATATTAATAAGCCCGGTAAGATCAAGATCAGACAAAGTATAATTTGCATTACCGGTGGTTTGCACAAGATTTGTAACATCGGCAAATGCACTAAAAAAAGGCCTCGCAATGCCGTCGGTATTATTGGCAATAACAGGAAATCTCCGGCTTGCTTCTATTTCATTACCGTTTAATTTTACATTGTAATCTCCGGTGCCAGACCCTGCCCAGTATAAATAAGCCTTAAGTATAGTATCTGTCCGGTTTAAATTTAATGAAGCAGATGATGAAGTTAAAATTTCGCATGGAGTATCATCGCCGGTATTTGGGTGGGTATTTAAAGTATTGCCCACAAAGGTAAAATCGTACCTGCCGTTAAACTGTTCATACATTTCAATATTTATCTGGCTGTGTGCCGCCAAAGAACATAGAAACAGTATGAATATTATTTGTAGTTTTTTTTTCACAGCAGGTAATTTTTCCTAAAATTAACAAAAATATACGAAAGGCAAATTTTTTATGCAAAAACAACAACAAAATCTCTGCATGTTTATTTATTACACAGCAGGGGCGATATTTTTTGCTATTTTTACCCTTTAAATAATTTTATACTTCTATTCCTTCGGCTTATAAAATCAATGTATACAATACAACACTATACCGCCCTGCATTTTAAGCAATGGAATGACTTTGTAGTCCAGTCTAAAAACGGCACATTTTTATTTCATCGCGATTTTATGGACTATCATGCCAACCGTTTTAATGATTATTCTTTAATAGTGTATGAAGGGCAAAAGGTTGTGGCACTGCTGCCCGCACATAGAACAGATAATATAGTTTACTCGCACTGGGGCCTAACGTATGGCGGGTTAGTATTAAATACTAAGACGAAGCTTAGTGATGTAATAAATATTGTAAAGCAATTATTGCAGTACCTTCATGAAAAAGGGATAAGCAAATTAAATATAAAAGCCATACCATATATTTACCACAAAATCCCGGCTCAGGAAATAGAATATGCTTTGTTCTTAGCAAATGCAAAAATGATAAGGCGGGATAGCTTGTTTGTAATTGAAAAATCATCGGCAATTACATTTACAAAAACAAGGAGAGAAGCAATAAGCAGGGGGTATAAAAATGACCTTAAAATTATTGAAGAACCTGCATTTGAATCATTTTGGAACGAAATACTTATTCCTAATCTCACCACAAAACACGATGCAAAACCTGTACACACAGCGGCAGAGATAACAATGCTGCATAAAAAATTTCCTTATAACATTAGGCATTTTAATGTGTACCATAATAATGTAATTGTAGGCGGGACAACCGTATTTATTACAGATACTGTGGCGCACCCACAATACATATCGGGCAATAAAGATAAAAACCAGTTGGGCAGCCTTGACTACCTCTATGCGCATTTAATAACCAATGTTTTTAAAGATAAAAAATATTTTGATTTTGGTATTTCAAACGAGGATGGGGGGCGTAAGCTTAACGGCGGGCTGGCTTTCTGGAAAGAAAGTTTTGGAGCCCGTACCATTGTTCATGATTTTTATGAAGTAGAAACGGCGAACTTTGGCCTTTTAGAAAATGTTTTAATTTAACTGTGATATAAAACCGAACCCTTTTTTTGAATTTCATAAAAAACATAATCAGAACACAGCTATTCCGAATATCATCGCTTAATTTGCTAAGTATATTGGTAAGGGTGGCCGGTGGTTTACTATCATCTAAAATGATAGCATTGTTTATAGGCCCTGCCGGGATGACACTAACAGGAAATTTACGGGATTTTCTATCGTCTGTAGATATTTTTAGTACGCTTGGCCTGCAAAATGGCATTATAAAATATACCGCCGAAAACGAAAATGACGTTAACAAACTGCGCCGCATAATGGCAACGGTTTCATTAAGCATAATTGCTGGTATTATAATATGCAGTCTTGTTTTACTTTTACCCGCACAGTACTGGAGCACCCGCGTTTTTGATGGCGCTGTTAATTATGCATGGGTGTTCAGGGCATTAGCAATAGCCCTGCCACTATATACTGGTAATCTTGTTTTTGTAGCCCTTTTAAACGGATTGGGTAATTACAAAGAGGTTATATATTTAAATATATGGGGTAATGTGTTGGGAGTGTTACTGTCTGCAATAATAATATGGCAGCTGGGCATTAATGGTGCTCTTATAGGCCTTGTAATATATCCGGCAATATTATTTTTCTTTTCATTGTATTATGTACAACGCCGTTTTACTTCCTTTGATTTTTTAAAGTTCAGTAATTTTGACAGTTCCCTGCTTCGGGGTTTATTTTCTTATAGTGTTATGAGTATTATAACAGCAACATTAGCACCTTTTATATCTATATCTATACGTAGCATGATTATAGAAAGCTCTAATATTAATGAAGCAGGTTATTATACAGCTATAAACCGCATTGCGTCATTTTATCTTATGTTTGCCAGTACGCTACTCACCCTTTACTTTTTACCTAAACTAAGCGTGGCTAAAACTAATAAAGAAACTCAAAATGTTTTTTTAAGTTATTATAAAAGTATTGTGCCTCTTTATGCCGTATCATTGGTCAGTATTTATGTATTGAGGTTGGTTATTATAAAACTTTTATTCTCTACCCAGTTTTTGCCTATGTCTCATTTATTTGCATGGCAGCTTACAGGCGATTTTTTTAAAATATGCTCACTTATACTTGGCTACGAGTTCTTTGCTAAAAAATTAACAAAGGCGTTTATAATTACAGAGATTTTTTCGTTTTGTGTGCTTTATGTTTCCAGTAGCGTTCTAATTAATAAGTATGGCAGTGAGGGTGCTGTAATGGCGCATGCTTTAACTTATTTTGCTTACTTAGTGGTATTAGTAACTTATTTTAGAAAAAAAATTACAGGACATGCTGTTTAATTCCGTAGATTTTGCATTGTTTTTTCCAATAGTTTTTATTGGCTATTGGTTTATTTTCAATAAAAAGCTTAATCTGCAAAATGCATTCCTTCTTTCAGCAAGCTATTTTTTTTATTCGCAATGGGACTCACGGTTTTTACTGCTCTTATTATTCTCTACATTATTAGATTTTTATGCCGGGAAAAAAATTGCAGGTACAACAAATTACAGTAAAAAAAAACTATGGTTATGGATAAGCATCGGTGTTAACCTTGGTTTCCTTGCAATTTTTAAGTATTTTAATTTTTTTATAACCTCTTTTCACGATGTTTTTTTGTTTTTTGGATATAAATTTTCTGGTTATACGCTAAGTTTAATATTGCCGGTAGGAATATCTTTTTACACTTTTCATGGCCTTTCATATATTATAGATATTTATAAAGATCGTATTAACCCCGTAAACAATTTTGTAAATTATTCTGTATTTGTAAGTTTTTTTCCTCTCCTTGTTGCAGGGCCTATAGAACGGGCAACCCATTTGCTGCCACAAATTACAAAGTCACGTAGTTTTGATTATTTACTGGCGGTAAACGGATTAAAGCAAATACTGTGGGGCTTGGTAAAAAAGTTAGTCATTGCAGATAATTGTGCCAAATATAGTAATCTTGCCTTTAACAACCCGCAGGAATATAATGGTAGCACCCTTGCTCTTGGAGCAGTTTTTTTTGCTTTCCAGATATATGGAGATTTTTCCGGATATACCGATATGGCTTCGGGAATATCAAAATTATTAGGGTTTAAGCTTATAAAAAATTTTTCATATCCATATTTTTCCAGAGATATTGCCGAATTTTGGCGTAGGTGGCATATATCATTATCTTCATGGTTTCGTGATTATGTTTATATACCATTAGGTGGATCTAAAGTTTCTAAAATAAACCAGGTACGCAACGTGTTTATAGTGTTTTTGCTCAGCGGTTTTTGGCATGGTGCTAACAGCACATTTATATTTTGGGGCTTTTTACATGCCTGTTATTTTTTACCCCTGCTTTTGGTAGGTAAAAATAAAAAACATATTAATAACAATTTTGAAATTAAAGGTTTTAAAGGTATAAGACAGGCAGGAAAAATAATTATAACTTTTATACTTGTTGTAATTGCCTGGGTATTTTTTAGGGCAGACAATTTAACACTTGCACTTGTTTATTTAAAAGGTATATTTTCTCAATCTTTGTTTACTGCGCTTATGTTTTTTCCTAAAAAGCTCATATTAACTGTAATTGCCTTTATATTTATAGAATGGGTGGGCCGGCGGGATGAATTTGCAATAGAAAATATTGGATATAAATGGCCTCCAGTATTGCGCATTTCTTTTTATTATGTGCTTGTAATATTTATATTTATTTACATAACAAGTGAACAGCAATTTATATATTTTCAGTTTTAAAGCATGAAGAAATTTTTAAAAAAATTGTTTCTTTTTAGCCTTCCTTTATTTGTTGTTTGGGCGGCAATAGAATTTTTTTACAGGTATGAACCAAATAATTACTCTTATAAAAACCAAATAATTCCCGATAATTATGACGCAGAGGTATTAATATTTGGAAACTCTCATGCATACTATGGACTTAATCCCGAAAATTTTACTAACAAAGCATTTAATATTGCTAATGTGAGCCAGGGTCTGTATTTCGACGAATTATTATTTGATAAATACGTTGATGTTTTTACTAAATGTAAGGTTTTAATATTAGCTATAGACTATTTTACACTTACTGAGGAAGACAATAATCCGGATGTTGGCTGGCGAAAATACTTTTACATTGAGCAGATGCATATTGATGTTCCCGGTGTTTGTAAATTAGACCCAAGATGTATTAGTCTTACTCTTGCACCCCGGTTTGATGTAACGCTTGCAGCTATTAAAAGGCGTATTGAAGAAGGAAGCCTTGTAGATAGTTCTGATAAGGGATGGGGAAGGCACGATGGTGTTAATATAGAATTAAACAATGCCTTTACTGCCATGGCAACAGTACAACACCATGAGGATGCAAATACGGATATTAATAAAAATATGGCAAGGCTTAAAAAAATAATTCTTGGTTGTAAACAAAGAAACATAAAGATAATTTTGGTTACCATGCCTGTAACCAGTTATTACAGAGATAATATAAAGCCAAAAAAACTTTTAACCACAGTAAAAATATGTAATAAATTAGCTAATGAAAAGGATGTGTACTACCTAAACTTGTTTAATAATAAACGAATAACAAACAGCGACTTTTATGATGCTAATCATTTAAATGCTTGTGGGGCTAAAAAATGCTCTCAAATTATTGATGAAGCTATACAAAAGAATGTACAATAATTTAAGTCTCCCAAATTTTAAGATACTTTTTAGCTACTTTAATATAGTCATGTTCCTTTTCTATAAAAGCCCTTGCTCTTTGTGCGGTAGCAACAATTTCGGTTGGGTTTTCTATAAGGTAGGTTAGTTCTTTTACAAGGGCTTCAGTGTTGGGCAATGCATTTACGGCAACTCTTTTGTTTAGGTTATAATGTTGGGTAAATTCTGCCTCGGCACCCGTAAAAACCACTTTACCTTTTGCCATAGCTTCAAGCGCATTATAACCCTGATCGTAAGCATAAACTTGGTCGAGCACTATGTGCGCACTGTCATACAGCTTAATGTAATCATTATACGGAATATTTTCGGTAATTATTATTTCGACTTTAGAATTGTATTTTTCCTGAATTACAGCCAGTGCCTCTTCAAAATATCTAATGCCTTTTTTAAGGTAGCTGCTCCTGTTAATGCCTAAAAATATTATAACCTTATCTGTAACTGTAAGCAGAACAAATTTTATAGTATCTATATTTATGGGGTTAGGTATTAACGGTGCAATGTACCCCATTTGCTGCATGGGTATTGCATAATCAATATCAGATGTTATAATACTTTGAGCTTGGCTGTTTATCCATTCAAAAAGTTTTCTGTAATTTTTATGGGTATATTTAAGTGAGTAGGCATATTTTTTTTTAAGGCTTTTATCAAGTAAATAAGGTGTAAGTATGCAATAGCTAAATTTACCCGTAAGGCAATAATCTATTACGGGTGTCTCGTCGCCACAAACAAGCAGGCTCATAGTACCATTTTGCTTAATGAGTTTTTTAAGCAGCCATTGGGCAAAGGCAGGATGCGTTTCGAGCGCGTCGCTATTTATGAGCTGTACATGATCATAACCTCTTAGCAATGGCAGCAGCCGGTAAAAACGCACACCTTTTTCGGTATGTAACAGGTCAAATTTGGTAAACTTTTTTACAACACGCCGCACTGCCTTTAATAGCGAAAAATTTTCAAACAACTTAGGTGCAATACTATAGTTGGTACTATATTGTTTAAAACCATCGCCCGTGCCCACTATTGTTACCTCGTGGCCTAATGTGGCAAGCCCTTCTTTGAGGGAGTTGTGCAGCCTGCTGTATTCGCCTACTAAAAGTATTTTCATTACACCGCCTTAAATTTTTATATTTGTTGTAAATATATAACAATTGGCACAAGCGTTTAAAAATTCGGATATTGAAATTTTGGTAGCCACCATGAACCGGCAATCGCTTGATTTTTTAGTACCAATGTTCCCAATGCAGCATTTTTCTGAATTCAATATACTTGTTGTAAACCAGACTACACAGGATGCTGTTGTAATATCTCCATATCCGGGCGTGAGGGTTATTAACGTATTCGAAAAAGGATTATCTAAAAGCCGTAATCTTGCGCTCCTTAATGCGACAGGCAAATTGTGCATTATTACAGATGATGATGTGGTTTTTAAAGAAGATTTTTGCGATCATATTATAAAAGCATTTAATGAAAATCCAACCTCGGCACTCATAAGCTTCAGGATAGAAAAGACACCAGGCATGTTGTACAAAAAATATCCCAATGAGCGTTTAACTGCAACAACATTAAACCAGCGTTTAAATATCATGTCGATAGAAATGGTTGTAAATCGTGATTTAATACAACGGGCCGGGGTAGAGTTTAATGAAAACTTTGGTTTGGGAGCACAATTCTGCATGGGCGAAGAGGCCCTTTTTATAAATCACATTTATGAGAAGGGGTTAAAAATCACTATAGAACCTCGCGTTGTTGCAATGCATTTTGCTCAGGATACACATGCGCGAATTAGTACTTGGGACAAATATTACGTTCAGGGGGCTATGTTTAGTGCCCTGTTTAAAAATAACTATTATAAAAGAGTATTACTCAAAATGCTTTACGAACTAAAACAAAACAAAATAAAATTGATAGAGCTGCCGCAGGCCATTAAAGCTGCCATTGCGGGAAGGGCTGCATTTAATAAATTACCATGAAAACAACACTTAACGATGTACGAATTATAGATTTGCCCGTAATACAGGATTCCCGGGGTAATCTTGCTTTTATACAAGATGGCATTGTGCCTTATGTATTTAAAAGGGTGTATTATTTGTTTGATGTTCCTGGCGGTGCAGAAAGGGGAGGTCATGCCCATATAGCCCAAAAACAAACTATAATTGCCCTTAGTGGTAGTTTTGATGTAATACTTGATGATGGGAGCGAGAAAAAAACATACACTCTTAACAGGCCTGGTAAAGGTCTTTTTGTAGTAGAAGGGTTATGGCGTGAACTTCAAAATTTTTCGTCGGGGGCGGTATGCCTTGTTATTGCCCAGGATGTTTTTAATGAAAATGATTACATTAGGGAATATAACGATTTTTTAAAATCTAAAGAGCAAAACCTGTTTTAATCGTAAATTGTAAAATGTATGTTTTTAGTTTTAAGCATCTGCTTAAAACCAAATAATAGCCTTAAAAGGGGGGCAGGCAACATAAGCAATAACCTTGTTTTTAACGCTATACCTGCCGGCGTAATTTGCCTGTAATAAAATTTATAGTTTGCAGTATCTCCAGCCATCTTATACTTTAAAGCATATGATGCCCTATATAAGTTTAAAAAACGGCTTAGGCTGTAGTTGGCTTTTTCCTGCTCTTTAAACGTATCCAGTTTAGCAAAAGACCGCTGTAAAGTTGGCGATCTCGATACCCTGTTTGTTGCTCCTAAAATATATTGGGCGGTTATTTTACCACTATATGCAATGGGGTATTTAAGAGCTATTCGTATCCACATATCAGTGTCTTCTCCCGCGGCATTTTTGGTTATTGAGGTGTCAAATCTCCCTGTATGGGCAAAAACATTAAGTTTAACTGCAATACAAATTGTGCATAATGGGCGGTAACGCAGGCTTATTGCAAAAACATCATTTAATATGCCTTTAAAATTTTCATCTATAGCTTTAAGTTCAATTTTTTGAATTGTATTGTTAGGGTGAACAAACTCGTACCTCGTTGCAAACATTCCTGCTTCAGGAAATTCTGAGTAAAGCCCATGTAACGTTTTAAGGTGATCAGGATACCAATAATCATCAGCATCCAGAAATGCAATTACAGTACCGTGAGACTGGCTTATGGCAAAGTTACGCGCTGAAGAAATGCCCTTGTTCTCTGTTTTAAAATACTTTAGCCTGGGCTCATTCATGGCTAAAATAATGCTCTCGCTGTCATCTGTTGAGCCATCGTTAACTACAATTATTTCAAAATCAGTAAATGTTTGCTTTGAAACACTATCGAGCGTTTTTTTAACATCATGCTGCTTATTGAAAACGGGTATAACTATCGAAAAAAAGGCCATTTATCTGTTTATATGTAACAAATATAACCTAAACGATATAAGTCCAGGCAAAAAAGGTTAGGGTTTTTTTTCAATATCATTTTTTTAAGCAGGCGTTCCGTGATCTTAAAGAACATGCCTACGAAGCCCGTAAGGCTGTATTTTTTTAATTTTTTATAGTACCGCAAAAGCGAATTAATGTTTTCTATGCCGGGCGCATCTGCAAGCAATAATTTTCTGTTTTTTACAGATTGTATACACTTTTTAAAAAAAACAATGTCGTTTTCTAATCCTAAATGATAAATGGGGTTTTCTATATGTATTATGTTTGCCTTGTGAATGTATAACTGATAGCTAAAGTAATTATCCATGCCATATAAATTATCGCCACCACTGTAATTGTTTGCCAGGAAAACCTCTTTATCTATCATAAAATTTCCTGAGAAAATGTTTTCATACGGGCTTATACTGCGTTCTGCGGCAGTTTTTTGTTCTCGCTCTACACCATATTTGTAGCGCAGGTTTTCGCCAGTTATGTATCCCTGTGGTTTGTAGGCATATCCTCCCACCACAACCTGATTTTGCTTGCCGGCATACTGCATATACAGGCTAATAAAATTATTTTTCACAGGTATAACGTCGGCATCAAGAAAAAGCAATGTTTTGTACTGCGCAGCATCAGCAAGTTTGTTGCGGGTAAGTGTACGGCCAAGGTTTTGCTGGTTTTGTATAAAATGGCAATGTGGCAGCTTACTTACTTCACAATTTACAGCGTTTAAGGGGCTTTCGGGACTGTCATCTGCTACTATAATCTCATATTCAAATGTAGCTTTACTGCACTGGTCATGTAATTCCGTTACAAGTGCGGTTATATCATAATTGTATACAGGAATAAGAATAGACAGCATTTAGAGTAATTTATTGCAAATGTATTAAAAGCCCATTCATTCTAATAATTATATTTGTTAGATGTATATTTGAACAAATTTTTATCAATGGACAGGAAAGCCTATTCAGCATTAATTTATGATTCCCTGCGTACTAATAAGGAAAACCTTAAAATGCAGTATGATGCCAGCAAGGGCGGTATAGGCTATTTTTATATTGATGATGTATTGCCAAAGGATATTGCATTAGAGATATATAAAGCTTTCCCTACTAAGGATGAAATGGTTTTAAAAAAGAGCCTGCGCGAAGACAAATATGTTGCTGCGCAGATGAATTTATACAACCCGTTGCTGGAAGAAATTATTTATGCCTTCCAGGATAAAAATATCGTGGCACTGGTATCTGAAATATGTGGACTTAAAGACATATTGCCCGACGAAAACCTGTATGCCGGCGGAATATCTGCCATGGGGCATAAGCAGTTTTTAAACCCACATCTTGATAATTCTCACGATAAAGACAGGCAAATGTGGCGTGTTCTTAACCTGTTGTATTACGTTACACCCGATTGGGAAGAGCCGTATGGCGGCAACCTTGAGCTGTGGCCTAATGGGCTTAAACAGGAGCAAATAACTGTGCACAGCAAGTTTAACAGGCTAGCGGTAATGGCCACGCACAGTGCTTCATTACACTCTGTATCGCCGGTGGTTTATGATGGATTTAGGTGCTGCGTGTCTAATTATTATTTCTCGGCAGAACCTTTACAGCAATCAGATACTTTTCACGTAACGTCTTTTAGGGGCAGGCCCGAGAATAAATTTACCGACCTCATGCTGCAGGCCGATGCCTTTTTGCGAATGAGCATCCGCAAGATATTTAAAAAGGGTATTGTAGAGAATCCGCACGTTTATAAAAAAGACACTACCGAACGGTAATATCGTTAAGCCGTAAGCATTTCAAACATCCGTTTTAATTTAGGTTTAAATGTAATCAGTACGCAAATAATCATTAAAAATTCGAATGGGTAGCTATAGCGCGAATTAGTGCCGTAAGTAGCCATAGCCTGTAAAAGAGAGGTGCAAAAAACAATAGTAATTATAATAAACTGAGGTGCGATTTTTCTGGTCTTAAAAAACAGCAAAATGTAATAAGGTATAAGCAGCACAAAAATAATTTTTAAGGTTACAAGTATAAAACTTTGTATATACCATATTCCCTGAAAAGCTTTGTTGGCATACTTTACATTAAAGTCGTGGTAGTTCCAGTATATTGAGGTCCTCCAGAAATCTTTCCAGGATATAGCTACCTGCTTTGCATAGTCTCCGGGATTATTTATTATAGCTACCGTGGCAAAATCAGCCAGTTCATGCGATAATTCAACAAAACTGAAACCTGTTTTTTCTGTAAGCTCGTCATAAGCATACCATATGCTCATGGCCACATCTTTATTTTCGGCTATTGCCTGCTCCCGGTATTTTACATAGATGGAACTGATAAGGTGGTATTTTTCGGGAGTTTTTTCGGCAAAATATACACAACTTTGTGCGGTGGTAATGCCGTAATATGTGGTAGACACAAAGTAACCCGTATTGATTTTATTTACATAAGACCAACCTAAAAATGATAATAGCGAGAATAGCAATAATAGTAGCGAACGGTTAAAAATTTTTGAGAAGCTAAAATCTTTTAAGGTATACAAACCATAGACTATAAAGGGCATAAAAACAAAGAAGGGCTTCACTAAAGTAAGAAGGCCTAATAACAAACTGAGTATAAATACTTGCCTGTAGCCTGCCTGACCATAAAGAAGCAGCTTAAAAATATGATAAAAGCTAACCGTCACTAATAGTACTATAACAGCCTCTGTAAGTATGGCTGTCTCATAAAAAATAACATGCACCATGCTGTTAAGCAATAGCGTAATATATAGCGATGCCCTTGTGCTGAATTGCAGTATCTGTAATGTTTTAAAAAGATACATTGCGGTAACAATGCCTAATAGCATTTGGTAAATTACTACTAAGGGAAACCAGTTATTGGCCATTGTGAGTATAAGGGGATATCCCGGTGTTCGTTCGCCGTTATATCCTGCAATATTAAGCTTAAGTAAAAGTTCAGCGAGGTCTTTATAACTTTCAGTGTCCGGAAAAATGGTAACTTTCCAGTATAATGCAATTACAAATAATCGTGATAGAATACTAAAAAGCACTATAGCCCTTAGAGGGTTTTGCAGCACAAAGCTGTTTAATTGTTGCAGCTTATATACCGTAGCGCTTTTATACATTATTACTTAAAATATCATTAAACCGTTCTTTGCACTACTTCAAAAAGGGTACCGTTATCGCATTTAAGGGTTTTGCCTGGAAATTTCATAATAAGGGCATAATCATGGGTGGCCATAATTATCGTTTTGCCGTTTTGGTTAATTTCGCGCAGCAACTGCATAACCTCTACACTGGTTTGTGGGTCAAGGTTACCTGTTGGCTCATCTGCCAGGATAACTTCGGGGTCATTAAGCAGGGCGCGGGCTACAGCAACACGCTGCTGCTCCCCACCAGATAGCTGATGTGGCATCTTGTTAGCGGCACTTTTCATGCCCACTTTATCCAACACCTCGTTTATCTTAACATTCATTTCCTGCTTTTCTTTCCAGCCTGTTGCTTTTAGCACAAACTCCAGGTTTTCATGCACGGTCCTGTCCGGCAATAACTTAAAATCCTGAAATACAATACCTATCTTTCTGCGAAGGTACGGTATATCGCGTTCTTTAAGTTTAGCGAGGTCATACTCAACAAATTCTCCCAACCCTTCTTTAAGCTTAAGGTCGCCATAAAGGGTTTTCATAAGGCTGCTTTTACCGCTTCCGGTTTTACCTATTACATATAGAAACTCACCGTGGTTTACATCAAGATTTATATCTGTAAGCACGGCATTGTTTTCCTGAAAAATAGTAACGTTTTTTAGCGATAATACAGGTTGAGACATAGATGTAATTGTTTGTATGTGGTAAAAGTAGTAAGTTAAGGGCGGTATTCAAAATTTTTATTCATACAGCGGTAGTATTATGCCTCTAAATTGGTTAATCTTAGGTTAAAATTTATAATGCTTTATACCTGTAATTGTAGGTTTGGCGTTATTGCGATAAATAAGGCTTCCCTTTTAACGGGTGGGTATGGGTACTAAAACCGTAAAAACATCCGTTAAATAATAATAAGAAGTGCTATATTTGGCTACCATAAAACACTAAACACATGCGCAGACTCAACAGGGCCCTGCTGTACTCCCTGCCATTCTGGGGGTTAAGCCTTTCGGCACAGCAATCTACCATTTATACCCATCAGCTTAAAGACTACGATAAGGCCGTTTCGCTGTATAACGACAAGCAATACCAGGCCGCGCAGATACTTTTTGAAAAAACAAAATCAGATAACCAGGACACAGAGGTGCAGGCAGATTGTGCTTACTATATTGCAGTAAGCGCCATTAAGCTCAACCAAAAAAATGCCGATGTGCTTATGCAGGACTTCGTAGAAGATTATCCTACGAGTACCAAGCAAAACCAGGCTTTTGTAGAAGTAGCCGGTTACCATTTTAGCCAGGGCCATTACAAAGAGGCGCTGGAATGGTATGACAAAGTAGATGAAAGCTCTCTTGGCACTGCCGACAGAGACCGTTATAACTTTCAGAAAGGCTATAGCTATTTTAGCAACGGAGACAAAAAAGAGGCCGACAAATATCTTACTAAAGTAAAAGACTCCAAAGTATATGGCACTCAGGCTAAATACTATTTGGGTTTCCTTGCTTATGAAGGTGACGATTATAAAAAAGCGACCCAGTATTTTGAGCAGGTAGAACAAACGGAAGAAAAGGCAAAGTATAGCGAGAAGCTGTCGTACTTTCAGGCAGATATGGCCTTTAAGCAGGGTAATTTCCAAAAGGCTATAGATGTGGGTGTACCACAGTTGCCAAAAAGCGATGCCGGCGAAAAATCAGAGCTTAACAAAATAATAGGGGAGAGCTACTTTAACCTTGGCCAGTATGATAAGGCTATACCCTACCTTAAAAGCTACAAAGGCACTAAAGGTAAATGGAACAATACCGACTTTTACCAGTTGGGTTATGCTTACTACAAACAAGGCGACTTTGAAAACGCTATTGCCGAATTCAACAAAATAATAGGTGGTAACGATGCCGTTGCTCAAAACGCGTATTATCATTTGGGCGAAAGCTACCTTAAAACCAATAAAAAACAGCAGGCATTAAACGCATTCAAAAATGCATCTGAAATGGAATATGATTCCAAAATTCAGGAAGATGCCTATCTTAATTATGCCAAGCTGAGCTACGAAATAGGTAACCCATACCAAAGTGTACCGGGAGTGCTTAGTGCATTTATGGAAAAATATCCGTCTTCGCCTTTCCGTACAGAGGTTCAAAATTTGCTTATTAACTCGTACATTACTTCTAAAAACTACAAGGAAGCCCTTGTGCTTTTAGAGAAAAGTAAGTCGCCCGAGAACAGGCTGGCTTACCAAAAAGTGACTTTTTACCGCGGTATGGAATTGTATACAGATGGTGATTACCAAAATGCTTTGGCATTGTTCAGGAAATCGATAGCCGAGCAAAAAGACACAAGGATTACTGCCCGTGCTACCTTCTGGAAAGCGGAGACAGAATATGTGTTAGACCAGTTTAGCGAAGCACTTATAAGCTTTAAGCAGTTTGCCGGTTTCGCAGAGGCTAAAACTACACCAGAGTTTAAACACATTAATTATAACATTGCTTACACGTACTTTAAACAAAAAGAGTACGAGCAGGCAGCAAAATACTTTGGCGATTATGTAGCTTCGGCTTCTGCCAAAGATGATAAGATAAGGCTTAACGATTCTTACCTGCGCCTTGGCGACAGCCAGTTCGTTACCGGTAAATACTGGCCTGCAATGGAAGCGTACAATAAGGCTATTGAGATGAACGGTATAGACGGCGATTATGCTTTGTTTCAAAAAGCAATAAGCTACGGCTTTGTGGCAAGGAACGAAAAGAAGATAGAAGATCTTACTAAGTTCGTACAAACGTACCCTAAATCGCAGTATGCCGATGATGCAATGTACGAGTTGGGTAACACCTATGTAACAGAGAAACAAACTACACAGGCTATTGCTACTTATGATAAGCTTATTGCTAATTACAAGGAGAGTGCTTATGTGTCGCGTTCTATTATGCGCCAGGCACTTATTTACTATAATGCAGAGCAGGATGAGAAAGCGCTGGTTAAGTTTAAAGAAGTTGTAGCTAAATACCCTAACACTCCGGAAGCTATGGAGGCTGTAGAAACGGCACGCCTTATTTATGTAGACAACGGCCGTACCGATGAGTATGCTACATGGGTTAAAACCCTTGGTTTTGTAGATGTAACCGATGCCGACCTTGATAATACGGCATTTGAGGCTGCCGAGAAACAGTACCTTCAAAACAACACCAAGCAGGCCATATCATCGCTTAGCAGTTATGTGGCTAAATTCCCTAACGGAATATCGTCGCTTAAAGCGAACTTCTACTTGGCACAATCGTATTATGCAGAGGCTTTAGAGAAAAATGCAATACCTCATTATGAATTCGTGATTTCTAAACCACGTAGCGAATATACAGAGCAGGCGCTTGCAAGGCTGGCACAAATTTACCTTAAGGCAAACGATTATGCTGCTGCAACACCGGTGCTTAAGCGTTTAGAAAGCGAAGGGGAATATCCTCAAAACAAAACGTTTGCCCAGTCTAACCTTATGAAGAGCTACTACGAGCAAAAAGACTATGCCAATGCGGTAGTATATGCAGATAAAGTTCTTGCCAATACTAAAACCGAAGACAGGGTTAAGAGTGATGCACAGATTATCGTGGCCCGTTCTGCTATAAAAACCAACGATGAGGTAAAAGCAAAAGCGGCATATGCCAAATTGCTTACCATTGCAAAGGGGGAACTTGCTGCAGAAGCGTTATATTATGATGCATATTTTAAAAACAAGGAAGGTAAATATGAGCCAAGTAACACTACGGTGCAAAAGCTGAGTAAAGACTATTCAGGATACAAATATTTTGGTGCAAAGGGCCTTGTTATAATGGCTAAGAATTTTTACGGATTAAAGGACAGTTTCCAGGCTACTTACATACTGGAAAGCGTTATTAAAAACTTTACTGCTTACCCTGATGTGGTGCAGGAAGCCCAGACCGAACTCGACAGGATTAAAGGCGAAGAGGGAAAACGCAACTCATCTATCCAAAATTAATTAAAGAAAGCCATGAAGATCAAGTTTCAATATAAGATAGCCATATTAGTTGCATTAGGAGGCCTGCAGGCAACCCACGCACAAAAAAAGGACGAGAACATAGGTACAGAGGTAGTAAACGTGGTAAAGCCATATACACCTACTATATCAGATGCTTTTAAAGTAAAAGAAACACCTGTTATAGAAGATGTCCAGGATGCTCCTAAAGAAGAAATTAAATACAACATTTTCTCATTCCCCGTTGCTTCTACCTTTGCCCCGGCAAAAGGAAAGGCTGCTGCGGTAGATAAAGAGAAAAAAGAAAAACTGTTTAAAAACTATGCAACCTTAGGCCTGGGCAACTACGGTACCATTAATGGTGAATTGTTTGTTACAGAAAATATAGACGATACCCAGTATGTGGGCGGTACATTACGCAACCTGTCGTCTCAGGGTGGTATAGAAGGTGTAAAACTTGATGATGCCTACCGCACAACAGGTATAGACCTTACCTATGGCAACCGTAAAGATGCTTACAACTGGAATACTGATATTGGTTTCCAGAACCAGCGTTACAACTGGTACGGGCTTCCGGTAGAGTACCAGGCTTTTGATGATGTTACACTTGCCGGGATTGACGAGAAACAAACGTACAATACATTTTACGTAGGTGCAAAAATTGCGACAAAAGATAGTTTCTTTCATGAAGCATCGGCGCAATACAAGCGCTTTTGGGATGCTTTTGGTTCGGCCGAAAACCGCTTCTTCATAAAACCATCGTTTGATGTGGATATATCTGAAACTAAAGTCAAAGTAGACCTTGTGGCCGATTATGTAGGCGGAGATTTTGAACATAACTATTATACACCCGATGCCATAAGCTACAGCAATTTTAACCTTGGCATACAACCAAGCATTGTGTACCAGCAGGCCGACCTTTCGGTACAGCTGGGTGCGGGAGTATTTTACAGCATGGGCAAACAGAATAATGATAGCGATAACAAATTTTATATTTATCCGCAAATAAAGGCATCCTATAAAGTAGTGGGCGACCTCATGGTAGCTTATGCCGGTGCAGAGGGTAAACTTAACCAAAATTCGTATGCCGATTTTGCAGGCCAAAACCAGTTTGTATCGCCTACGCTTGCAGTAGTGCCCACAAACCAGCAATATGATTTATATGTGGGTTTAAAAGGTAAATTGGCTAATGCCGTATCCTATAATATTCGCGGTAGCTACATTAACGAAGATGACAGGGCATTTTTTACAAGCAATAACCCGTTTGCTATAACGCCGGAGACTGAGATAAAAGGCTATTCTTATGGTAACTCATTTGGTGTCTTGTATGACAAACTGAAAACTGTAAGCTTTTTTGGAGAACTGAAAGCTGATTTTTCTCAAAGTGTCACTTTTGGTATTAACGGTACTTACAACAGTTATACTACAGACCAGGAAAAGGCTTGGAACTTACCCGAAATTAAAGTAGGCTCAAGCCTTGATGTGAAAATTACAGAAAAATGGTTTGCAGGTGCCAATGTGTTTTTTGTAGGCGACAGGTACGACCGCGTGTTTAACCCTAACCTTACAGACCCTACGCTTTTTGATATTCAATTAGTAACACTTAAAAGTTATTTCGACCTTAATGCAAATGTGGGTTACAAATATAATGAGCGCCTTACAGGCTTTGTAAAGCTAAATAATATAGCTAACCAGAATTACCAAAGGTGGGTAAACTACCAGGTACAGGGATTCCAGTTTTTAATTGGGGCTTCGTACAAGTTTAACTTCTAATATAATTCCGCAAAGGCCAATAAGAAGGCACAAAGATTCGCAAAGCTATTAACTTTGTATTCCTTTGTGCCTTCTTTGCGAATCTTTGTGTAACAGCCTTACTATCATGAGCTCTTTAAAACAAAATATACTTAACTACTACCTCCAGCAGGTAAACGATAAGCTTGATGCCTTTCGCGATATGATCGCTGCCTTAACAGAGGGTGCAGCTAACGATGCCAAAGGTTCTGCCGGTGACAAGCATGAAACGGCTCTCTCTATGATGCACATAGAGCAGGAAAAGCTAAACCGCAAAATTTCCGAGTTTCAGGAACAGAAGGCAATCCTCGAAAAAATAAATCCTGAAGCTATAACCCACAGGATAGCACTTGGAAGCCTTGTAAAAGCCAACAACATGTATTTGTTTGTAAGTGCTGCATTGCCTAAAATTACGGTAGATGGTGCTACGGTTATAGCGCTCTCCCCACAATCGCCGCTTGGCACTAAAATGATGGGCATGCAGGCAGAAGATACTTTTGAAGTAAATGGTACGAATTATTTAATACAGGAAATAATATAGTTGTCGGTAAAGGGCCTTTAGGCAGTAGTTGCACAGCTTACGACTCAAAATGAAGCATTTTAAACCATCCCATTAGGATGGTTTTTTTTATGAACTGTAATTGTATGGTTACAATTAATAGCTTCCTGCTTAGTATTTGTGTTAATAATTCTATTTTAAGTTTTAAATTAAAAGCATATTGTGTTTTTATGTTTTTCAATTTAAACTAAAAGTGCAATTTTGTCTTGTTGAAAATAACCAAATAAGGTTTTTTAACACAGAACTTAAATTTAGAATCAGGATGTGTGGAATTTTAGCAATAATAGGAAAAGGAAAAGGAAAAGATGAGGCATTAGTAGCACAACTTTCTAAAAGGATGTCGCACCGCGGCCCCGATGAAAGTGATATTCATGTAACCGAAAGAGGGCACATGCTGGGCCATGAACGCCTTTCTATTGTAGATCTTACTACAGGTAAGCAACCCATTCAGGGTACTAAAAGTGCGTGGATGGTACACAACGGCGAAATTTATAATCACCGCAAGCTGCGCGATACTGTGCTAAACCACCACACATTCAGGACTACATCAGATTCTGAAGTTATTGTGCACCTTTATGAGCAGTACGGCTATGAGTTTTGCGACATGCTCGACGGTATTTTTGCCTTTGTGGTTATAGATGGCGACGATTTTATAGCAGGCCGCGACCCTCTTGGTGTTAAGCCGCTGTATTACGGGCTGGATGACAGGGGCAGGATATACTTTGCTTCTGAAATGAAAGCCATTGCCGACCAGTGCCAAACATTCTCAACATTCCCTCCGGGGCATTACTACACACCTAAAACAGGTTTTGTAAAATACTACAGGCCGCAGTGGGAAGATGCAACTAAAGCGGTAGAAGAGGTAGATTTTGCAACCATTCGCCATTCGCTTACCCAGGCAGTAGAGAAAAGGCTTATGAGCGATGTGCCTATTGGGGTATTGCTTTCGGGAGGGCTCGATTCTTCGCTTACATCATCTATCGCTGCAAGGCTTATGAAAGGTGGCCCGCAAACACTGCATTCGTTCTCTATTGGGCTTGATGCCATGGCTCCGGATGCTGTTGCTGCCCGTAAAGTAGCCGAATTTTTAGGTACAGAGCATCACGAAGTACATTTTACCATAGAGCAGGGTATAGAGATACTGGACAGGCTTATCTGGCATCTGGAAACCTATGATGTTACCTCTATACGTGCCAGTACGCCCATGTACTTTTTAAGCAAGGCAATTACCGATAAGGGTATAAAAGTAGTGCTATCCGGCGAAGGTGCAGATGAGATATTTGGAGGGTATTTATATTTTCGGAATGCACCATCGGCAGGTGAATTCCAGAAAGAGACAATAGAGCGGGTGCAAAAGCTTGCTACCGCCGACTTACTTCGTGCCGATAAAAGTACCATGGCGCATGGCCTTGAAGCGCGCGTACCATTTTTAGACAAAGCATTCCTGGAAATGGCCATTAAAATTAAGCCGGAAGAAAAACAGCCTAAAACCTACAATAACGTAGAAAAATATATACTTCGTAAAGCGTTTGATACACCCGAAGACCCTTACCTGCCACAGGAAGTATTGTGGAGGCAAAAAGAACAGTTTAGCGACGGCGTAGGATACAACTGGATAGATACCCTTATAGAATACTGCTCAAGCCAGGTAACTGATGAGCAGCTGGAAAGCGCAGCAGAGCGTTTCCCGTATAATACTCCTGCTACAAAAGAAGCCTACTTTTACAGGTCGGTTTTCTTTAAGCATTTCCCGCAGGTTAGTGCTGCACAAACTGTGCGTAAATGGATACCAAAATGGCAGGCAAATACCGACCCAAGTGGCCGTGCCAATGCTGCCCACGTTAATGCAGATACTGCCATAGCGCAGTCTAAGATAGTTGTTTAAATTCGAAAGGTTTTAGAATTTAGTTTGTTTGTTTGTGGAGAAGCGTCCTGCAGTCAGCAGGACGTTTTTTGTTTATATAAATACTTTAAAGTAAGGATATTTTGAACATAAAAACCGCGAATCCGGGTAAATTAATCGATTATTATTTTGAGGCGCTACTTAGTTTCAATTAAATAACCACATCTGTTAGCGTATTCGCAGTATAAAATAAAATTTAATAAAATGTTAATAACTTAGATGCTAAAAAAGGTCAGTTAATAGCATTATCGCCTGCGTTTCCTTATATTTGTTCGTTAAACTTAAAATTTCGTTAAGATAAAATTTTATGAGTGAGGAAATAAACAAAAATAGTTATTCGGCAGACAGTATTCAGGCACTGGAAGGGATGGAGCACGTAAGGATGCGCCCTTCGATGTATATAGGAGATGTGGGTGTTCGTGGTTTGCACCACTTAGTTTATGAAGTAGTAGATAACTCTATCGATGAGGCAATGGGAGGCTATTGCGATACCATTGGCGTAGCGATTAACGAAGACGGCTCTGTAACCGTTGAAGATAATGGCCGTGGTATACCGGTAGATTTACATAAAAAAGAAGGAGTATCTGCCCTTGAGGTAGTTATGACTAAAATAGGTGCCGGGGGTAAGTTTGATAAAGACTCTTATAAAGTTTCCGGTGGTCTTCACGGTGTGGGTGTATCGGTAGTAAATGCGCTGTCTAACCACATGCGTTCTACTGTATTCCGCGATGGTAAAATATACGAGCAGGAGTACGAAAAAGGTAAGTCTATGTATCCTGTTAAGCAAATAGGCGAAACAGAAAGAAGGGGCACAACCCAAACTTTTTACCCGGATGATACTATTTTCACGCAGACTACTGAGTTTTCTTATGATACCCTTGCTGCACGTATGCGCGAGCTGTCGTACCTTAACAAAGGTATTACGGTAACGCTTACAGATAAAAGGCACAAGGATGATAAAGGCGAATTTGTATCGGAAGTTTTCCATTCAGATGAAGGCCTTAAAGAGTATGTTCGTTTCTTAGATGGTAACCGTGAGCCTATTATTTCGCACGTTATTAGCATGGAAAGCGAAAAAGGCGAAGTGCCTGTAGAGGTTGCGCTTATTTATAATACAAGTTACACAGAGAATATTTTCTCTTACGTAAATAATATTAATACCCATGAGGGAGGTACCCACTTATCAGGTTTCCGCAGGGGATTAACCAATACGCTTAAAAAATATGCCGATAGTTCAGGTTTGCTTGATAAGCTTAAATTTGAGATATCTGGCGATGACTTCCGTGAGGGGTTAACGGCTATTATATCGGTAAAAGTACAGGAGCCACAGTTTGAAGGCCAGACTAAAACCAAGTTGGGTAACCGCGAGGTAGTGGCGCCGGTAAGCCAGGCAGTGAGCGAAATGCTTGAAAATTACCTTGAAGAGAACCCTAACGATGCACGTATTATTGTACAGAAAGTTATCCTTGCTGCACAGGCACGCCACGCTGCTAAAAAAGCACGCGAAATGGTACAGCGCAAAACCGTTATGGGTGGTGGCGGATTGCCGGGTAAACTTAGTGACTGTTCTGAACAGGACCCTGCAAAATGCGAAGTATTCCTTGTAGAGGGAGACTCGGCAGGTGGTACTGCAAAACAGGGGCGCGACAGGGCATTCCAGGCAATACTTCCGTTAAGGGGTAAAATCCTTAATGTAGAAAAAGCTATGCACCACAAAGTATTTGAGAACGAAGAGATACGTAATATATTTACAGCTCTTGGGGTAACCATAGGTACGGCCGAAGACAGCAAGGCGCTTAACCTTGAAAAACTGCGTTACCATAAAGTAGTTATTATGTGTGATGCCGATGTTGATGGTAGCCACATTTCTACACTTATATTAACATTCTTTTTCCGTTTTATGAAGGAACTTATAGAGAACGGGCACGTATTTATTGCTACGCCGCCTCTATACCTTGTTAAAAAGGGAACCAAAAAAGAATATGCATGGACAGAGAACCAGCGTGATGCCATTACAGAAAAACTTGGTGGTGGTACTGCCATACAGCGTTATAAAGGTCTTGGAGAGATGAATGCAGAGCAGCTATGGGATACCACCATGGATCCTGAATTCCGCACACTGCGCCAGGTAGGGATAGACAGCCTGCCGGAAGCCGACAGGATATTCTCTATGCTTATGGGCGACGAAGTGCCGCCAAGAAGAGAGTTTATAGAAAAGAATGCGTCTTACGCAAGGATTGATGCGTAGGCAAATAGTTTTAAATATAATGTTTGCAGCGGCGCTGCTTTGCAAGGGCAGGGCAACGGCGCAGGCACAGGAATTACAGCAAATAGGGCATCTCATTGACGATGCCCTTATTTTTTCGGATAAATACATAACCCCGGCTACAGATGCTGCGGTATATCAGTCGGTTTCCGGCTGGATAACAAGCCCTGAAAAAACTAAGCTTTGGGAGGCTACCATTGCATTGCATGTAAATGCTTTTTTAACCCCGCAAAGCGACCGTACCTTTATCATACATAATAGCGACCTAAGTTTTTTTCAGTTAGAAGAAGGTATATCTGCTACGGTGCCCACAGCTGTAGGTAATAAACATCAGGTATACCTGCACGGGCTACTTGGCGATAGCGATGTGCGGCTGGAAACCCCGCAGGGCATTAATATGAAAACAGTGGCATATCCTTATCTTCAGGGATCTTTAGGTTTGCCATTAGGTACAGAGCTGGTTATAAAATATTCGCCGCAGGTAAATCTTAAAAAAAGTAATTACCAGGTATGCGGTTTTGGCTTAAAACATAATATAAGCCAGTATTTTAATACCCTGACCCAAAAGAAATTTCATCTTGCTGCGCTCGTGGCTTATTCTAAAGAAGATATTTCGGTAAATTTCCTGAATGTAGAGACTGATTATGGTACATTAGGCATCAACAGGATCAACGGCCTTGTAGATACCTGGCAGGGGCAGGTAAGTGCTTCTAAAGAATTTGGCAGATGGGAGGCTATGGGGAGCTTTATTGTAACGCGAAGCGAATTTAAATATAGAGTTAGCGGAGAAACGGGTACTATAGAAGATATAATCCCGCTGCAATATATACTGAACACCCGCCTTAAAGAAATTTATAAAACAAGGATTAATTATATAGGCGAAGCAGCAATTAAATATAATATCGGCAATTTTAATGTACAAACTGTGCTTGCTTTTGGGAAGTTTATAAATACTAATGTATCTTTACAATACATAATACATTAAATCAACTCAATTAACAACATAAAACATGAAAGTAACAATTGTAGGAGCCGGCAATGTAGGGGCTACCTGTGCTGATGTAATTTCTTACAGAGGTATAGCGTCTGAAGTAGTTTTGCTTGATATTAAAGAAGGTTTTGCCGAAGGTAAAGCTATGGATATCATGCAGTGTGCGCCAAATACCGGTTTTAATACACAGGTAAGTGGCATAACCGGCGATTATTCTAAAACAGCAGGAAGCAGTGTTGTAGTTATAACATCGGGTGTGCCCAGAAAACCGGGTATGACGCGTGAGGAGCTTATAGGTATAAACGCTGGTATTGTAAAAGGAGTTGCAGAAAATGTACTTAAGCACTCACCAGATGCTATTGTGGTGGTAGTCTCTAATCCAATGGATACTATGACGTACCTTACTCTTAAAGCTACCGGGCTTCCAAAACATAAAATTATAGGTATGGGTGGTGCTCTTGACAGTGCCCGCTTTAAATATTTTTTATCTAAGGCATTAAATAAACCTGCCGGCGATGTAGATGGTATGGTAATAGGCGGCCACGGCGATACAACTATGATACCGCTTACAAGGCTTGCGTCTTACAACGGTATTCCGGTAACAGAATTCCTTTCGGCAGAAGAGCTTGAGAAAGTAGCAGCCGATACTATGGTGGGTGGCGCTACGCTAACAGGGCTATTAGGCACATCGGCATGGTATGCACCCGGAGCATCTGTAGCATATCTTGTAGACAGCATCCTTAACGACCAGAAAAAAATGATAGCATGTTCTGTATTCTTAGAAGGCGAATATGGGCAGGAAGATATTTGTATGGGTGTACCATGCATAATAGGCGCAAACGGGCTGGAAGAAATTTTAGACATACATCTTAATGAGGAAGAAAAGGCTAAGTTTGCTAAAAGTGCCGATGCTGTGCGTAACATGAATGCCGATTTAAAGGCCGTATTGGTGTAGTTTTTACCTTAAAGTATGTAAGGCTGCTTTAGAGCAGTCTTTTTTTTATGATATAATTTACAAATAAATTGGTTAATCTTATCGTAAATTATATATTTGCTCGTTTTTAAAAAATCGGAATAATTAATTTTTAGTAATAATGCAGAATAAGGGACTCGTTAAATTTTTCGCAATTTTGTTTGCGTTAGTATGTATCTACCAACTCTCCTTCACATTTGTTTCAGGCAGGATTGAAGATGATGCTAAGGCGCAGGCCGGTGGCAACTCTGATAAAGAGGTAGCTTATCTGGAATCTATGAAAGATTCGGTAGTGTATCTTGGTTATACCTACGGCGAAGTAAGAGATAAACAAATCAATAAAGGTCTTGACCTTGAAGGAGGTATTAATGTTATGCTTGAGGTGTCTGTAAAAGACATCCTTAAAGGCCTGGCTAATAACTCTAAAAACCCTGTCTTTAATAAAGCACTTGACCGTGCTGCAAAAGAAAGACAAGGTAATCAGGATTACCTTGATGCTTTTTTTATCGCTTTTGAAAAAGAATCTAATGGAAGCATAAAACTTGCGTCGCCAGAAATTTTTACTAATAAAATTATGGGAAGCGAAAGTGTTAATACCACTATGAGCGACGATCAGGTTAAAAAAGTATTGCGTAAAAAAGTAAGTGAGTCTATTGATAGTGCTTTTGGAGTACTTACAGAACGTATAGATAAATTTGGTGTTGTACAGCCTAATATTCAAAAAATAGGTGAGTCTGGCCGTATCATGGTAGAGCTACCGGGTGCTAAAGATGAAGCCCGTGTTAAAAAATTAGTATCGAGTACTGCACAATTAGAGTTTTGGGAAGCTTATAAAGTAAATGACCTTCAGGGCTTTTTATTGCAGGCTAATGAAACTCTTAAGAAAACTGAGAAAAGCGTAACTGCTACAGAGACTAAAGCTGCGTCTAACGACTCTATAGAGAAACTTTTAGGTAGTAATGATTCTGCTGCTAAAGTAAAAGGGAATAACCCACTGTTTGATAAACTTGCTATCAGCCCGGGTGGGCCGGTTATTGGTATGGCATCTGTAAAAGATACTGCTGCAATAACTGCTTACCTAAAAAGGAATGATATCCGTAGCCTTCTTCCTGCCGAACTTCGTTTTGCGCGTTTTGCATGGGGTAAAGAGGACACTAAGAAAAGCCGTGGTGTACTGGAACTTTATGCATTAAAAGGTAATAAGGAAAGTATTGCGCCACTTGGCGGAAACGTTATTACTGGTGCAAGTGCTACTTTCGACCAGATGAACAAGCCTGCTGTAAGCATGCAAATGAATACAAGGGGTTCCCAAAAATGGGAAGAAATGACAGGGAAAGCATACAGAGAACAGGGCTTTATTGCTATTGTTCTTGATAATGTTGTTTATTCTGCTCCTGGTGTAACTACTGGTCCTATTGCCGGTGGTAACTCACAAATATCTGGTGCATTTGATGTAACAGAAACTAAAGATTTAGCGAACATCCTTAGAGCTGGTAAATTACCTGCTAAGGCAGATATTGTACAGTCGGAAGTTGTAGGCCCATCCCTTGGACAGGAAGCTATAGATAACGGTATCAATTCATCCATTGCTGGTTTACTGTTAGTATCACTATGGATGATTGTTTATTATGGTAAAGCAGGTTGGTATGCTAACGGTGCATTGTTAGTTAACATATTGTTCCTTTTTGGTTTTCTTGCAAGCTTAGGCGCAGTGCTTACATTACCTGGTATTGCAGGTATAGTACTTACAATAGGTACGGCGGTAGATGCTAATATTATTATATACGAGCGTGCCAAAGAAGAAATTCGCCATGGTAAAACGCTTGATGAAGCGGTTAAAATATCGTTTAGCTGGAAAGGTGCTATGTCATCTATTACAGATGCTAACGTTACACACGTTCTTACGGGCTTAGTACTGTTAATATTTGGTTCAGGACCGGTTAAAGGTTTTGCAACTACATTACTTATAGGTATATTCACTTCATTATTTACATCAATCTTCATTACAAGATTGTTCCTTGACTGGAGCGTTAAAAGAGGTGAGAAACTTACGTTTGTTACCGGTATGTCTAAAAACTGGTTTACAAACGTTCACTTTAACTTCCTTGGTGCTAAGAAATTTACTTACATATTCTCTTCTGTAGTTGTTGTTGTAAGTTTTATATCTATTTTCTTTGTAAACGGTTTAGATCAGGGTATCGACTTTGTTGGAGGACGTACATTTCAGGTTAAGTTTGACAAGCCGGTAGATGCAGAGCAGATAAGGACAGAACTTGGCGCTAAAGATGTATTTGATGGTAATGTGGATGCTAAAGTATTTGGTAATACTTCTCAGTTAAGGATCACTACTAAATATAAAGTAGATGTAAATACTGTTGAAGCAGATCAGGAAGTAAATACTAAGCTTTATAATGTACTTAAAAAATTCTATTCGACACCGCTTACGGAGCAACAATTTGTAAATACAAGCGAAGGTAAAACTTTAGGGGTGTTACAAGCATCAAAAGTAAATCCAAGTGTTGCAGACGATATTAAAACAAACTCTTACTGGGCAGTTTTAGGTTCTATGGCAATTGTATTTATTTACCTTATGGTTAGTTTCAGGAAATGGCAGTACAGCCTTGGTGCAATTGCGGCGGTAGCGCACGATGTTATCTTTGTATTGGGTATTTACTCAATATGCTACAAATTTATGCCTTTCCACATGGAAATGGACCAGCACTTTATTGCGGCAATCCTTACCGTTATTGGTTACTCTATGAATGATACCGTAATTGTATTTGACAGGGTACGTGAGTTTATTGCAGGTAATACTAAAGGTAACTTTAAACAAATTGTAAACGACTCTGTAAATACTACATTATCACGTACGGTTAATACATCGCTTACCATGATACTTGTGTTACTTATCATGTTCATATTTGGTGGCGACTCTATCCGCGGATTTATCTTTGCTATGCTTGTAGGTATTATAGTGGGTACATATTCTTCACTATTTATCGCAACGCCGGTATTGGTAGACACAATGTCTAAAGCAGATAAAGATGCTATCGAAAAAAGGCATAATCAGATTGCTGAAGAAGCAACAGTATAGCTTTTTTAATATAATTTTACAAAACCTGCTTATGTAAATAAGCAGGTTTTTTATTTCTTTGCATACTCAAAAAAGTATATATTCGTTATTCATTAAAAGCAGGCATATCTGCGTGATGCCATTACACTAAAAGTAACTTTAAGTAAAACATGACAAATCTAATTTTATTACTGCAGGATACCATTCCTGCTGCTGCTACAGATAGTGCGGCTACAGCTGCCGTTGCAACTGCTACAGATTCGGTTAATTATTTTTCACTGCTTATGAAGGGCGGAGTGATGGTGGTACCTATATTACTGTTACTGTTTTTTACTTTATACGTTATTATAGAAAGAGCACTTTATTATAAAAAAGTCACTAAGGAGGACGTTAGGCTGGTAGACGAAATTCGCCATCAGCTTAGCGCCGGCAAGGTAGAGACAGCTCAAATCACAGCAAGTAAATCAGGCACGGCTTATGGTGCTATATTAGAAAGTGGTATTGGCCTTGTGGGCAGGCCGCTAAATGAGATAGAAGGCATGATGGAAAAAACCACCAACGTAGAGATTGGTCAGATGGAAGAAAAACTGGGATGGCTGGGCCTTGTAGCCGGTATAGCACCTATTCTTGGTTTCATCGGTACAATTTCTGGGGTTATTAAAATATTTTATACTATCTCAATTACAGAGAATATTAGTATAGGAAGTATATCAGGTGGTCTGTATGAAAAAATGATCTCTTCGGGATTAGGCCTTATTGTAGGTGTAATAGCATATTCAGGTTACCACTATTTCAATATGGTTATCGATAGTTTCTCATTAAAAGTACAAAAAGTAATTATCCAGTTTGTTAACGTAATCACGACCGGAAAATGAGAGTAAGAAGAAATAAACGTTTTCATGCAGAAGTTGCCGCATCCGCGCTAAGCGACATCATGTTCTTTTTGCTGCTGTTTTTTCTTATTATCTCTACACTTGCAAACCCTAACGTTATAGACCTTGCCCTGCCTAAAGCAGATAGTAACAATACTACCGATAAAGCACATGCAAGCCTTTCTGTAACTAAGAACAAAGAATTTTATCTTGATAAGGAGCAGTTAAATTTTGATGATATAGAGGGTGCGTTGGCGGCAAGAGTGGCAGCTACCGGAGATAAAACGGTAATTGTGCGGCTGCCTAAAGACCTTGAAGTGCAGGATATGGTAAACATATTGTCAATTGGTGTTAAGCTTAAACTTAAGTTTGTAATAGCCACAACAAAATAACTTTTATGGCTACGTATACCGAACAGGAAAAAAAATCATTAGTAATAACAACCATAACTTTTGGGTTGTTATTATTGGTGCTTATTATTGGTAAATATAATGACAGCTCTGCTGCCCTTACCGACCTTGAAGGCGGTGGCGGGGGTGGTGGCGTTACCGTAAATTTTGGCGATAGCGAAGTGGGCTCGGGGGCTGATTATGAGAGTAAAGTACTCGAAGTAACCGAGAAGGTAAAAGCCCAGCCGGCAGCAGCGGCTCAGGAAGACGAAGTGGTTGCCAGCGACCTTGATGACGCTCCCGAAGTTGTAAAAACAAGGCCGGTAACTACAAAACCAAAAGAACCTAAAAAAGAAGAAGCCAAGACAGAACCTGTTAAGGTTACACCAAAACCATCTAAACAAACCAATGCCGCCCTTGATGCCCTTTTAAACGGCAGTAACAAAGGCGGGGATGGCGATGATGGCGTGGCAGGTAATAAAGGTAAAAGCAATGGCAGCCTTAGTTCCGGCAGCTATGATGGCGATGGAGGCAGTGGCGGTGGTACCGGTGGCGGAACAGGAAGCGGTAATGGCACAGGTACAGGCCCGGGCAGCGGAAGCGGTTCTGGTGGTGGTAGCGGCGCAGGCCGGGGTACAGGTGCAGGTAACTATAACCTTGCAGGCCGTAAAGTGCTAACTAAACCCGCACCACGCTATACATGTAATGAGCAGGGTACTGTTGTGATACAAATAACCGTAGACCAAAGCGGTAAAGTTATAAAAGCTGAAAGGGGCAGGGGAACAACCAACTCGGCGCAATGCCTTTTCGACCAGGCGAAACAAGCAGCCATGAGCACCAAGTTTGACGCAGGAACCGCAGCTACACAGGTGGGTACTATTAAGTATAATTTTACCTTAACGGAATAGAAGTCGGCTGCATTCTATGTTATCGCGTATATGTCGTTCTGAATGCAGCGCAGCGAAATTGAGGAATCTCAATCAAGCCTTCTTTCTTCACGCAACGTCATTGCGAGGCACGAAGCAATCTAATATTTTATCAGCAAATAGATTCTCCTTTGTCGAAATGGAATAGCGTTGTTCGACTCCGACTGCAGCGCAGCGGAATTGAGTAATCTTAATCAAGTGTTCTTTCTTCACGCAACGTCTTTGCGAGGCACGAAGCAATCTAATTTTTTATCAGCAAATAGATTTCTCCTCTGTCGAAATGGAATAGTGTTGTTCCATTCCGAATGCAGCGCAGCGAAATTGAGGAATCTCTCGTGTGACTCATTTTCTTCAAATGCAGTCATCGCAAAGATACGAGGCAAGTGTTTGTAAATTAATATGTATCTGCTTATTAATTAATGTTGCAAAATATATTCACAAGTTATATAATTCCTTTTTCAGTTTTAAAAATTTCTAAATAGTCAAAGAATAGTAAAAGTGCTTTCTCCTCATTCAATTCGGCTTTTAATAGCAGGTTTTGTAACCAGTTTTCAATTTCAATACCTGTTTTTTCAGGCAGCCAAAAATGTAATTCTCGTATATAATTGCCTGATATCATATCTTCCGTTGTCATACTTTTAAAGTTATAGCCGTTTATAAAATGATACAAATAAGTAAGATTCTTTGCACCTATATATAATTCCGGTTTAATCTTAATAGCATTTAATGCGTCAAATATATTTTTCATATATATCATTTTTAAATTAAGTCTAAATCAACCCCTCCACAAACTTTACTTCCCCGCCAACCTTGACAGCCTTTAAATAGGCCGTACCCACAATAACGCCATCAACACTTTTAAAAGCCTGCTCCTTTTTTTCTTTAGAGTCGATACCAAAACCTAAAAACAGGGGAGTAGTTCCGCATAGCTTTTTAAGTTCTACGTAGCGGGAAGACAAGCCTTCATTAATGGCATAACCCTGTCCTGTAATACTGTTTTGTCCCACGAGGTATACAAAACTATTTTGGCATACCTGCGCTACTCTTTGTACACGTTCGTTAGGTGTAAGTGGCGTAATGAGAAATGTAACCGGAATGTTATATTTCCCGAATACCTCTTTATACTTAGTTTCATATAACTCTACCGAGAGGTCGGGTAATATAAGCGATGCAATGCTCAAAGCCTGGCACCGGCTTAAAAAGGCATCCAACCCAAATTGCAATACGGGATTTAAATACCCCATAAGCACTAACGGAATATCTACTTCATTTCTTAACCCGTCAAGCTGGTCTAAGAGCATCCCAAGTTTCATGCCATTTTCTAATGCTATACTGCTTGTTTCCTGTATTACAGGGCCATCGGCCATTGGGTCGCTAAAAGGAATTCCTACCTCAATAAAATCAACACCGTGTTCCTGTAATTGCAATAATTGTCCTTTCAGACTGTCAAGTTTTGGGTAGCCTGCCGTTACAAAAATGCTTACCTGTTTTTTATCTTTTATAAATGGATTCATAGGTTCGGGAATTTTTCCAGATAGGTATTCATGTCCTTATCGCCGCGGCCGGAAAGGTTTACCACGATAACATCTTCTTTCTTTAGTTCTAATTTATTTAAGGCATATAAAGCATGGGCACTCTCTAAAGCCGGAATAATGCCCTCCAGTTGCGATAACTCCAGTGCTGCCTGCAAAGCTTCATCATCGGTTACGGCAATGCTTACAGCACGTCCTGTAGCTATGGTGTGCGCATGCAGAGGCCCAATACCGGGATAATCAAGCCCTGCTGATATAGAATGCGGTTCGGTTACTTGTCCGTCGGCATCCTGCATTAATAAGGTAAGGCTGCCATGCAATACCCCCGGAGTACCCAGCACACTCGTTGCTGCCGATTTACCCGAATCTATACCAAGTCCGGCAGCTTCTACCGCGACAAGCTCTACATCAGGATTATCATAAAACTGGTAAAAAGCACCGGCTGCATTACTGCCGCCACCTACACAGGCAATCACCTTATCAGGATAAGTCTTCCCTGTTTTCTCTAACAGTTGTTTCTCGATTTCTTTCGAGATAACCGACTGAAAGTAGGCTACTATTTTTGGGTAGGGGTGAGGGCCTACCACACTACCTATTAAATAATACGAATCGGGGTGGTTTATCCAGTGACGGATTGCTTCGTTAGTGGCATCTTTTAAAGTTTTACTCCCGGATGTTGCCGGGCGCACTTCTGCGCCAAGCATTTTCATACGCTGTACATTAGGTGCCTGGCGTTCAATGTCTTTTTCGCCCATATATACAATACAGTTCAGGCCCATCAGGGCACACACTGTAGCGGTGGCAACACCATGCTGGCCGGCACCGGTTTCGGCAATAATATTAGTCTTGCCCATGTGTTTAGCGAGTAATATTTGCCCTACGGTATTGTTTACTTTGTGGGCACCGGTATGGCAAAGATCCTCACGCTTTAGATAAATGGTAGCCCCATATTTATCAGATAACCTGCTTGCCAGGTATAATGGCGTTGGCCTGCCCACATAGTCTTTCAATAATTGCTTAAACTCGCTTTCAAATTCATCAGTAAAACAATAGGAATTAAAAGCGGCATCGAGCTCTTCAACGTTGGGGCGTAATAATTCGGGTACGTAAGCACCCCCAAATTCGCCATAAAAGCCTAATGCATCAGTATCTAAATAAGAGGTTGTTTTCATGTTCAGCAATTTTATAAATGTTGCAATCTGGTCAGGGTCTTTCACTTTAGGCGAAAGTTCGAAACGGCTGTTAAGGTCGTAACCTGCCAGTTGCGGATGTGTAAACTGTTTTAATTTTTCGACAGACTCTATTCCTATGCCTCCACTAAGCAAAAAGGGTGTAGAACCTTTGTAAGCATCAAGGACTTGCCAGTTAAAGGTTGTACCGGTACCACCGTGGTTGTCGCTTTTTGTATCGAATAAAAAGTAATCTACAAGCCCTTTGTAGGGTTTTGTAGCGGCAAGATCGGCTTCAGTAGCGATACCAAAGGCTTTTATTATTTTAATATTTTTCGGCAGTTGCCTGATAAATTCCGGACTTTCATTGCCATGAAGCTGGACTACATCAAGGTTATGTTTTGCAATCTGTTCTGTAATGTACGCTAATGTGGCATTCACAAAAACACCAACTTTTTGTTTGGCTGTAGCCAAAGTAGTCTCCGTAAAACGCTTCGAGCCTTCATAGAATATAAAGCCCACGCAGTCTACACCACTCAGGCTCGCTACCTGTTCACTGCTTTGGTTATCTGTCAGTCCGCAAACCTTGATTATCATTAGCGTATTCTTTTTGTAAGTTCAGCTAAATGGCCATCGCGCAAAATACTTTCGCCAACTAATGCTCCGCTAAATCCGGCATCTTTTAATGCAATAATATCTTCGCGGGTCTTTATGCCAGATGCCGATATTGCCGGAATGTGTTTTGGCAACATTCCTATTAAGCCATACGAATGTTGCAGTGTAGTTTGCTGTGCCTTAAGATCGCGGTTATTTACGGCGATCAAATCGGCATGCATGGGTATTGTATCAAGTTCGTCTTGTGTGTGCACTTCAAACAACACTTCCAGCCCTAACGTGTGGGCAGTAAGGGTAAGGAATGCAGCTTCGTCATTATTAAGTATCGCAGCTATAAGCAGCACAGCATCGGCACCGGCGGCTTTCGCTTCATATAGTTGTATCTCATCTATAATAAATTCTTTTCGCAACAGTGGAAGGTTTACCACATTGCGTGCAGCAATAACATCGTTGATGCTTCCGCCAAAGTAGTCCTTATCCGTAAGTATTGATATTCCCGCAGCGCCGTTTTCCTGGTATAACACAGCTTCATCAACTACATTTAACCCTGTTTTTATGTCGCCACCACTTGGCGATTTGCGCTTTATTTCGGCAATAATTCCAAAGTCTTTTTGGGTTATAAAATCTTTAAGGGAAAGTGATTCCCTTTCAAAATTCTCGCTTTCGCGAAAGTAGTCTATAGAAAATTGCTGTTGAAGCACGTGGATCTCGCGGCGTTTATTAGCCACTATTTGTTCTAATACATTCATGCCGATATTTTTTTAAGATGGTGGATAGCCTTGCCCGACAATACCGCATCGTGCGCTTCGGCGAATGCTGAAGTAAAATCTTTTTGCGGATTATAGGTTTGCAACGCAAGGGCTACATTGCCTGCAAGTACGGTATTTTGTTGTTCGGTACCGTTGCCCTGCAGCAGGTTTACCAAAATTTTAGCAGATGCATCAACCGTATCGCCACCGGATATATTTGTCAGCTGAATCTCAGATTGTAACGGGCTGTTGCCTACAAGCTCGTCGCGGTCCTTACCAAGTATTCGGGTAACGCCTATAAATGTAAGTTCATCAAAACCATCCATACCGTGTAATACCGTAAAATTTTTACGGTCGGCGCGTAATACATGCTGGTATTGCTTAGCCAGTTCGAGCGAATAAGTACCTGTTAACTGGTGGGTAGGGTGGGCAGGATTAACCAGTGGTCCCATACTATTAAAAAATGTGGCAATGCCCAGTTCTTTGCGCAACGGTGCCACAGCCTTGAGCGCCGGATGAAAAAGCGGGGCATGCATAAAGCAGATGTTAGCATCGTCGAGCTGGCGCTGTAAGGCATCTTTATTATTAGTAAAAGTGTAGCCTAACGACTCCAGCACGTTGCTCGACCCACACAAGGAGCTCACGCCGTAGTTGCCATGCTTTACTACTTTATAGCCCATACCTGCCAATACAAATGCTGTAGAAGTAGAAATGTTAAAAGTATTCTTGCCATCGCCACCGGTACCGCATACATCTATACTGTCGCCTACATCAAAATGCATGGGCAGGGCGAGTTCTAACAATGCCTGGCGGAAACCATTAAGCTCATCGAGCTGAAGGCCACGCATTTGTATGCCCGCCATTATAGCAACTGTTTGTGCGTCGGGCAATTCGCCATTGCCTATAGCCAGCATGCACTGGTAAGCTTCGGCTTTATCAAGCTGAGCGCGGTTTATTATTTTATTAAGTATGTTTTTCATTTTCGTTTAGATAAGAGAGGCCATGATCTATTTCGACCTCACCCCCAGCCTCTCTCCGAAGGAGAGGGGAGTAGCTTCACTCAAATTTGATTTCGTGCTGCTAAAGTTTTACAGGGTTGGTTCGGTAATTCATAAATTAAAATTATTCCTTAATCCAGTTTTCTATCATTTGCCTGCCCTGTGGAGTAAGTATCGATTCGGGGTGAAATTGTACACCGCTCGTTGCAGGGTGGGAGGCATGTCGTAGTGCCATAACAGTACCGTCTTCGGTTTGGGCGGTGATAGTAATTAAGGGGTTATTTTCTGCCGAGATCTTCCAGCTGTGGTAACGGCCTACCGGCATGGTATCGGGCAATCCGGCAAAAAGCGAATCACTGCCTATCAGGGTCATGTCGCTGGCTTTGCCGTGTACAGGTTGGGGGCATCGCTCTAACGTACCGCCAAAAACCTCAGCAATTGCCTGATGACCTAAGCACACACCCAGCATTTTCTTTTTACCCGAATAGCGGCTTATAACCTCGAGCAAATCGCCTGCTTCACTGGGTATACCGGGACCGGGAGAAAGGAGCAGCGCGTCGCAGCTGTCAAGCTCATCATAATCTATATCGTTGTTGCGCTGCACAATAACCTGCACATCATCTACCTCGCGCACATAGCGTACAAGGTTATATACAAACGAATCGAAATTATCTATAATACCTATTTTCATAACTATATATTGTTGTGGGCGGCGGCAATGGCACGGCGCACGGCCCCAAGTTTGTTGTTTACTTCCTGTAATTCATTTTCAGGGACAGAATCGAGCACTACGCCGGCTCCGGCGCGGTAATGCAACTCGTTATTTTTACTGAGGATGCTGCGTATCACAATAGCAAGGTTTATATTGCCATCTGTTCCCAAAAAACCTATGGCACCGCCATAATAATCGCGGGTTCCCGTTTCATACTTCTGTATCAGTTCTAAGGCTTTCGGCTTAGGTGTACCCGATAATGTCCCTGCGGGAAATGTTCCGCTAAACAAAGTAAGCGCATCGGTAGCATTAACATCGCCTATAACTTTAGATACTAAGTGTATAACATGCGAGAAATTCTGGACTTCTTTATAAGAGGCTATGTGTACATCGTTACAATATTTACTAAGGTCGTTACGGGCAAGATCAACCAGCATGGTATGCTCTGCATTTTCTTTTTCGTCGTGAACCAGTTCGTTCGTCAATCGTGCATCGGTGGCATCATCACCGGTCTTTCTAACAGTACCGGCTATGGGGTGTATGGATGCCTTGCCGTCTTTAAGCCGTATTTGTGTTTCGGGAGACGACCCCATAAGACGGTATGATTCCATATCTGCATAAAACAAATAGGGGGAAGGGTTAAGCCTCCTGAGCTGGCGGTACACTTCGAAATCATCGCCAAAAAAGCCCTGCGAGAATGGCCTTGACACGACCAACTGAAATACATCACCTCTGTAAATATGCTCTTTGGCTTTGTTTACCAGGCCTATAAAATCTTCGCCGCTCACAGGAGTTTTTTCTTCACCCTTTGTTTCAAAAGGCAGTAATGTAAAAGACTGGCGGCGTAGTATATCTGCAAAATGGCTGTCCGGTAATTTGCTGCCGTCGAATGAATTGTAAAGTATTTCGCCGGTATCATGAAAATGGTCTAACACAATAAGGTATTTAAACAGTATAAAATGTGCTTTCGGCAAATCAAGGTCGGCTTCCTGAACACTAACGGTTGTTTCTTCAAAATGGGAGTATTCAAAACTGAAATAACTTAGAAAAGCATTATTGGCAAAAGCAGTAGCAAAACTAAAACCGGCTATAATATCTTTAACCTGATTGGTTACTTTGCGTTTATCTTTAATTGGTTGTTCAGTCTTTTGTCCGGCAACATCTATTGTAATAGTGTCGATGTAGACAATGATCTCTATAATAGGGTCGAGCCCAATAAAAGAGGCACTGTCTGTGCGGGAATGGTAGTCGTTACCTTCCAGCAGGCACGGCTTTCGATAGTGGTTGCGTAACCCCATGTACAGGCCTACGGCGGTATGCAGGTCGGCATTAAAGGTATAGGCTTGGGTATGTATGTTCATTAGAATGGGGATATTATGATTTTTGGTATAAAAGAAAAACGGCTTGCCACATTGTGACAAGCCGTTTACTTAAGTAGTATATATACGTAGTTAGGCACCAGTCACTAAAGAGTTGACTGCCACCACCAAAAATTCATTGCTATTTGAGATTGTAAAATCATAATTCAAATGTATGAAAGGTATTTTTACTGACCAAAAGAAAAAACATTTTTTAACATAGTTGTGTGTTTTGATATAAATTTGAAGATATAACATCTTTGTTTTTTAATAGTTAACGACAAATGTAACTCTAACCCCCTCTAAAGAACCATTGTGTGGATACCTCTTATTTTTTGACCTCACCCCCAACCCCTCTCCAAAGGAGAGGGGAGCCAGTAACGGGTATCTCTTCCAAAATTTAAGTGAAAATGTTTTGAAAAGACATTTATCGACATGAGTGTAGCTACTCCCTCTCCTTTGGAGAGGGCTGGGGTGAGGTTAATATTTGCGTTAACTCGATAGGCCTGAGAGGGGTTAGGTATGTGTTTTACTAAACCGTGAATAAAAACAAAACCCGCAGTACCATAAAGCACTGCGGGTTTAATCAAAATATAAATCAAATATAAATTAAGTTTGGGCTTAAATTATTGTTTTACAAACTGAAGCTCTAAAGCAATTTTAACCTCTTCGCCAAGCATAACACCACCGGTTTCAAGGGCAGCATTCCAGCTAAGGCCAAAATCCTTACGGTTAATTTTTCCTGTTACAGAGAAACCCGATTTAATGTTACCCCAAGGGTCTTTCTGGATACCACCATATTCTACTGCAAGGGTAACAGTTTTAGTTTCGCCATGTAAAGAAAGGTCGCCGGTTACTACATATTCGCCTTCTTCTGCTTTTGCTACTGATGTAGATTTAAAAGTAAGTTTCGGGAATTTTTCTGCATCAAAGAAATCAGCACTTTTAAGGTGGCCATCACGGTCAGCATTATTAGTGCTTATAGAATCTACATCGGCACTAAACTCGAATGCAGCGTTGTCAAAATTTTCGTCTTCTGAAGTAGCTGTAGCCTCAAATTTTGTGAAGTTACCGGATACGTTTGTAAACATTAAGTGTTTTACTTTAAATCCTACTTCTGAGTGTGTTGGGTCTAATACCCATTTTGTTGTTGACATAATTTTAAATTTTATGGTTTATTAATTTGTTCTAAAAAAAAGTTGTGTTGTTTAAATGAACTATGCAAATCTCCGACTTAAAATTTCCCCCCGCATTGAACTGGGACAAGAAAAACATTTTTTTATAATTGCATGGGTACTTCCATCAATAGTATTTCGGCATCCTTAGAATTGGCTGTAATATCAATAGTATTGATGTCCCAAATACCAAGGCCATCGCGCTCGCTAAGTTTAATAGCACCTATACTTACATCGCCTTTTAGTACAAAAGCATAAATGCCGTTTCCTTTTTTCTTAAGGTTATATTGTGTTGTAAAGCCATTGTCAAACTGCCCAATGTGGAACCATGCATCCTGGTGTATCCATACGCCTTCATCATCCTGGTTTGGCGACAGTATTTGCTGCAATTTGTTATGCCTTGCAGCAACATCAAGTGTTATCTGGTCGTAGCGTGGGGTTACATTATGCTTATTAGGGTACACCCATATTTGTAAGAACTTGGTAAGCCTGTCTTTATTTTTATTGTACTCACTGTGCTGAATACCGGTGCCGGCACTCATTACCTGTATATCGCCTTTTTTAATTACGGCGGTGGTTCCCATACTGTCTTTGTGCTCCAGGTCGCCCTCTAAAGGTATGGAAATTATCTCCATGTTGTCGTGCGGATGTGTACCAAAACCCATACCGGGGTCTACACGGTCGTCATTCAGTACCCTAAGTACACCAAAGTGCATCCTGTCGGGATTGTGATAATTAGCAAAGCTAAAGGTGTGGTGCGAATCCAGCCAGCCGTGGTTAGCATGGCCGCGGGTATCGGCTTTATGCAAAACGGAGTTCTCTGCAAGTTTAGAATCTACATTAGGCAGGTGGTTGTAGCCAATGGGTTCTAAAGGAGTAATTTCGTCTATATCGTTATCAAGTGCTTTGCCTATAGTTGCCGATGTAATAAACATACCTGTACCCATAAGGCCTTTGCGTATAAAATCTTTTCTGTCCATAACTATTATTCATTGGTTAATTACAGTACAAAGTTGCGCCAATTGAAAGTTGTATGCATTGAACTGGGACAAGAAAGAAAAAATTTCAGATTTGTGATTTCAGATTTTAGATTGAAGTACACTCTTTCCCTTTAAACATTAATTAAATCATCATTTAATCAATCGAGTGAAGCTAAATCTGAAATCTGAAATCTACATTCTAAAATTTGAAATCTCTTAATGCTTTGCAATCTTCGCTCTTGTCTTGCTTAAAAATTCAGCCGATATGCCAAGGTATGATGCTATATAATGTTGAGCTACGCGCTGGGAAAGGGTAGGGTACAGGTCTAAAAATTCAAGGTACTTATCTAATGCCGTCATAGATATGGTATTAAAAAGCCTGTTTTGTGTAGCGGCAAGGTTGCGTTGCAGCAGAATGCGGAAAGCTCTTTCAAAACGTGGTGCCCGCTCATACAATTCCTCTTTGGCTTCGGGAGAGAATATCAGGAACTCCGAATCTTCAAGTGTTTCTATAAATACCTTGCTCGGTTTTTTGTCGTATATATTAAATGAAATATCACCCACCCACGAGTCTTCGATACCAAACTGAAGGATAACCTCAAAACCATTTGGATCTACAAAATACTTTCGAACAACTCCTTTAACTACAAAGGCTTCAAAATTGCACATTTCGCCTTCGTGCAACATGATGGTTTTTTTAGGCACTTTTTTTAACTCCATCAACGAGTTTAAAATGTCCAGTTCCTCTTCTGTAAAATTTACATAGCGGCTAATATTCTTATTTACCATCTCAAAAGCATCCATATCCTGTACCGTTTATTTACAAATGTAAGTTTTTTTTAAATTACCAAAAAAAGTGTATGAAAAAAGAAAACCACGAACCACATAAATAAAAATGCTGTTCGTGGCTAAAAAATCAGGAAATAAAAAACTATTTTTCTTCGGCAAGACCCAGGGTTTCCCTTAACACTTTTTCAAATATTTTGTCTTCGGGTTGGGGTAATTGTGCATTTACAAAATTTCCATTAGTGTCTATAAGTATAAAACGCGGAATTGTTGCTGCATTATACTGTTTACCAAACAATTCATTATTATTAATGTGCAGTTGCAACACTTTTTTGGTTTTTGCTTTAGCTTCCATCGCCCAGTCGGCTATGTTTTTGTCTACACTAATAGCCATAAATGTAATGTTCTCCTTCTGGTATTTAGCAGCAAGTTTTTCAAAATAAGGCGATTGCTGCCTGCAGGGCCCACACCAGGTAGCCCATACATCTATTATAACAAATTTACCTTTAAAGTCGGCAAGGTTGTACTGTTTGCCATCTATACCCAAAGCGCTAAAGAGTGGCGCAGGCATCCCCTTGCCCAGGCTTTCTATAGTTTTATTATTGGCTAAAGTGTTGTTGTAATATTTTTTATCGGTAAAGCCATTGCTATAATCTGCTAATAACTTAGTCCTGTCGGCAGTGGTTGAAGCATCCGTAAGGCTGTTATTTAGTTGATAGAAAAGCATCTTATCTTTAAAAGATCCCGGCTTAAGCCTGGCAATTGCAGCAAGTGTTTTGCTATTCTCATCAAGGTCCCGCTTGTCAGGCGCGATCAATTGCGATTTTACATAGTCAAAGTAGGCCTGATTAGCCAGCAATCCTTCATCATCCAGTGGTACACTCTTTTTCATTTCCTTAATATCTTCCGTCTCAACAGTCTTTTCGCCGGGATACATAAGGGCACGTTTCTTAACAAATGTGTTCCACAGATTCAAGTATTCTATCGTACCCATTATTTTGCTCTTATCTAAAAAGTCTTTTTTAGGTACGTAATTATCTATTGTTTTAAAACTTGTAGATTCTGACATCGCGCTTTTCCAGTCGCTGACTAATCGTTTTGTTATAAACTCCGGATTGTCCATAAATATATTCTGCTCAATGTAATAAGATACAGCACTTCCGGAAAAACTTTCTTTAGAGTTAAATTCCTCTTCCGGAAGGCGCGTGCCCCTGACTTTTACATCCTGTCCCTTTTTGTAAAAGTTAACTTCTACATCCACACTGTCGTTGGCGCTTACTAATATAGGAGCGTTAACCATTTCGTTAAATACAAGTACATATTTTATTAGTGGAAGTTTTTTATCGAACACATATTTAAAAGCATTATCCTTAACAGGTATTACGGCAAGGGTATCATTATTTAAAAAGGTATTCATTAAGTATATATTCTGCGGAACATGCTCACCCATAATGGTACCAGTTACTACGGTTCTGTTATGGGGGTTTGTAGTGTTAGGCCACAATGTATATACCAGCAAGCCTAATACAATTACAGTAACACCCACAAGCACAGCAAAGCGTTTACCATTGCCGGCAAACGCCTGTTTAATACTTTTATGTTTATACCACTCGAAACCTATATATAAGGTAAAAATGGTAAGAAGGAAGCTTGCAGCCTCAGAATATGTAACCCAGTAACCCAGTTGGCTGCCTTTAGGGTGTGACGCCATTTTGCTTAAAAGCTCTAACGGATACCAGTCTGGCGTTACATTAAATACCTTTAAGAATATAAAAGCCAGTAAGAGGAAAAAACCAACAAGTATAGACCAGATAAAGCTTGGTAACAAAACTGACAAGATGTACTGAAATGCCGTAAAGAACAACGACGCTAAAAACAGTCGTGCCACTAACCAGAACAATTCGGCGTAAGCAAAATCAAACGTTGCCGATTTTGGAACTTCTAAGAAGAATGTAGCGATATAGCCGCCAAGATAACTCAAGCCTACCAATGTGACTATGGCAATAAGGTTAGAAAACAGGACTACTAAAAACTTAGAAAAATAAATAGAGGTCTTTTTTATGGGTTGGGTTTCCATAAGCTGCCAGCCGCCATTTTTATGGTCCAGCTGCGTTATACGGCTTACGGTAATAATTATTAATAGCGGAAAAAAGAAACCTGCAAAAGGGTCGAGGCAGCTTTCTATAAATTTAATGTAGTAATTGTAAGGTATACCGGCATCTTTGTTTTCGCCTTCCTGGGCAAACATTACGGCGATCCATATTAGTGGCGATACCGCTCCTAATATAACCGACCATAAGTAAATACCCGTTCCCCTTTTCTTTATATGTTCTGCCGCGAGGGCTGTAGTAAAATTTTGCATCGTTTTGTAAGTAAGGTGTTATTGTTGATTTACAAGTGCCATAAACCATTCTTCAAGGCCGTTAAGTATCTTTATTTCATATACTTCGGCACCGCTGTTTACAAGGGTTTTGGTAAAAGCGGGTATAGCTTCGCGCTCCGGCAGTTCCAGCACCAGCTGCGACTGGCTTTCCTGTATAACTGTTGGGTGGTCTATAGCCAGCTTGGGCAGCCAGGCTTCGGCATCTTTAAGAGACACCATAATCTTACAGGTGCCCGATTGTTGGCCTAGCTCTTCAATAGTTCCTTCAAAACGTAATTTACCGTTACTAATAATTCCCACATGGGTACACATTCTTTCAATTTCGGCAAGTAAGTGGCTCGATACAAATATGGTAATGCCCTTTTCTTTGTTAAGCTTTACAAGCAGCTGCCTTATGTCGCGCATACCGTTAGGGTCAAGGCCGTTAACAGGTTCATCCAGCAGTAGCAACTGCGGCTCGCTAAGCAATGCCATAGCAATGGCAAGGCGCTGTTTCATACCCAGCGAGTATTGCCTGGCTTTACGTTTGGCATCTCGGGTAAGGCCCACAAGGCTTAATACTTCGGCGATCTTGCTTTCCGGCAGGTTGCGCAGTTTTGCAATATACTTTAGGTTATCGGTACCGCTAAGGTGCAGGTACAGGGCAGGGCTCTCTACCAGCGACCCTATATTATCAAACACCTGTGGTAACTGGCCTGCTAATGGCTGGCCAAAAATTTGTATAGAGTTTTCCTGTTCGGGTAAAATACCCGTGAGCAATCGCATTGTTGTCGATTTACCGGCACCATTAGGCCCCAGGAACCCATAAATAGAACCTTTAGGGATGTTTAACGATACATTGTCAAGTACTTTGCGCTGTTTAGAATAATTAAAATTGAGTCCATGGGTCTGGATGATGTATTCTGACATGGTTTGTTTTGGTTAATTGGCTAATGTACAAACATACATAATTTTCTTATGCATGATAATATTGGTTTGATTTATTTTTATGCTGCTCTCATAAGTTTGTAGATGTAGCATTCTATTAGTACTTTTGATATATAAACTGCAATACATGAAAATTGTTATATCGCCGGCTAAATCGCTGGATTTTGAAACTAAACTTCCTACAAAAAAATATACACAGCCTCAATTTTTGGCAAATGCCGAAACAGTGCACGAAGCTGTAAAAGAAAAGTCGCCGGCAGAGCTAATGGAGCTAATGCACATTAGCGATAAGCTGGCCCACCTTAACTGGCAACGCAACCAGGAATGGAAAACTCCTTTTACTACAAAAAATGCCCGCCCTGCCATATATGCTTTTAATGGCGATGTGTATACCGGCTTTGATGCCTATACGTTACCTGTAGCCAAACTAAATAAACTACAGGATAGCCTTCGCATACTATCGGGCTTATATGGTTTACTTAAACCTCTTGACCTTATGCAGCCGTACCGACTCGAAATGGGTACGCAATTGCCAGTAGGTGATAACAATAATTTATATGAATACTGGAAAAGCATCGTTACAAAATCGCTTAACGATGAACTGAAAGACGGTGAACTGTTTGTAAACCTTGCCAGTAAAGAATATTTTGATGCTGTAGATGCTAAAAACCTTAAAGTACCGGTTATAGTGCCGGAATTTAAAGATTATAAAGACGGCAACCTGCGCATGGTAAGTTTTTTTGCGAAAAAGGCGAGAGGCATGATGGTGCGCTACATTATAGATAAAAACGTAAAAACGCTAAAAGGTCTGAAAGGTTTTGACTATGATGGATATCGTTTCGACCCAAAGTTAAGCGAGGGGAACATGCTTGTGTTTACGAGATAGAGCTTAAAGACTTAAAACAATGGATAAAAGGCAGGGAAAGATGAATATTAGTCATGATGAACTCTACAAATGGCTTACAGGAATATTGCAAAGTATTAATGAAGAGGCTATTACAGATGCATTTTTATATAGTTTGAGTTCGAGAGATGTAAAATATCAAGCATATTTAGCAAGCTATGTGTTTGCATCGAGTATACCTGCCCATAGTTTAATACACGAAGTTGCTCCTTCGGGAAATGTTTATTGTAGGTGTTGTGGTCATTTTGAAAACTATCCACAAGATACTGTAAACCTTGATTTCGAATTATTTAAATGGGGTGGTGTTCGTGTTAATAACGTTTTTACTGCGACTTATTATTTGGATAGATTTTTGAAGGAGGAGAAGGTAAAACCTCAAAAAAAAGATTTTGATATTTTTAATAATATAATTGACATTATTGTGTTTTCTGACGAAGAAAATAAACCAAGAGATTTGGAAAAATTATTTGGAAAGATAATCAAATCAAATAAAGGTCAAAGGGAAATGTTAATCAATCAACTCGGTATAATTGGTGTTTTGGAAACACATAAGTATAAAGGATTTCATGAAAAATATATTCATCCAGATTTAAGAGAACTTCCTGCTGTGAGTAAGATTGATTGGTTTTATCCTGTGTGCTGGTGGCGTGGAAAAGACAAAATTAATTTTGATAATTTCAATCATTTTTTTGGACACTATCCTGAATTAAAGCGATATAAATAATATACAAGACAAAATGAATTTCAACGATTTACTGAACAACGACAGTTCTAAGAAAAATACAAGGCAGGGAGTCGTGATTTTTTTTAATTATGGGTATACAAACCTTGAGCCGCTGCATGAACTGGAAAGCAAACTAAGAATAATGCTATACAATTCCGGCACCGGTGAGCTTGACGGCCACCAGATGGCTTTAGATATGCTTGATGGATTTCTGTATTTTTACGGAGACAGTGCCGAGGAGCTTTTTAAAACTATTAAGCCTGTGCTGCTTGCCACGCCGTTTATGATAAAAGCCGAAGTGAACCTGCGTTTTGGTATATCCGGCGATAATAAGGTCACAGATATTGATTTTATATTGGAGTAAGGACGGTAATTAATTGCCTAAATATTGTCTTGTTTTAAAACGTAATAACTTTATTATCATTACTATTGCAGGGTAAAAGATGTAAAAATGCGATTATGTGGATAAGAATTATTTCTTTACTGATAATTTACATACATGCAATTCCTGACAATAGTGAAAAGGCTTACTATTCTCAGGTAATGTCACTCAGTTACACGCCCTCAAATGTGGGTAAGTCATTATTGACTTTACCCGATAGTATTGCTGATGGATTGGAGGAAATACTATGGCATTATGAAGAAATGAGGCCATTTGGATTTTATGTAGATACTATTTCAGGATCGTTGTCTTATACAGTATACCGGGGATTTTATGGTGTCGATGCCGAAAAAATCAAAGTAAAAGATTTGGATAAGATTTTTATTGACAAGATGGAGATAAAACATATCTTAAAAAAATCGGATAAAAACAACTACACACATGTAGAGTGCGGCAACGCAGATGATGGCAACGGGATCTTTCTGGACAGCAAAAAGTCGTTAAAAATTGAAGTTGTTAAAGATACCTTAGATAAAAGTGGCAGGGATAAATTGAGAATACTATTTTTTGCTAAAGTACAAAATGACTGGAAAAAATACAATAACGTTATTGTTGAAGATGATTTACAGACTACATTAAGTTGCGTGGGATTAGTTAAAACTAAAGACAGTAAATATCCTATAATATATATTTTAACAGAGCTCGACTGGATGGCTAACCGTTCATTAAAAGAATATCTAATCCTGCCTTCGTCAACAAATAAAGAAACCAAAATTTCGTATTCAAAAATAGAATAAGGCTGTGACTGAACACTGAATACTTCCTATGCCCCTCCCTTCAGCTTCTGCATAAACTTTTTAAACTCCGGCAGAAATTCTTCAAACATGGCATTATCTTTATTGCGAAGCATTACCTCGCTAAACATTTTCAGGCCAATCGCAAACTCTGCCGACTTGTTTTCATTATTAAAAAGATTACGCTCCTGCATTATTTTTATAATATTGAAAATGTTGTCATGGTTATCAAATTCTACAATAACCTGTTGCTGCAGTGCTTCGCCTTTAGGGTTACAGGTATGCTCTAAAGTAATTTTGTACTGGTTGTATTTTGCATTCATAATTTATGGTTTAAAAAAAACCTGACATACCTGTAACGGTATGCCAGGTTCGCGCTGGTTAGGCAAAGTTAAATTTTATTGAGTTTTAAAGATCATTGTCTATTATCTTCTGTCTGTCATCTTTCTAATAATCCAACAATCTAAAATCTTAGTGTACCGATGACATATCTACCTTACTCTTGCCTTGTTTTACCAATAGTATAAAGGGTATGCAAATAAGGAACAGGATGCCAAGGTATAAAAACACATCCATGTACGATAGTACCGTTGCCTGTTTCATTACAGCCCCATCCATGGCTGCATAAGCTTTATTTAATGCTTCAGATGCACTTAATCCTCTCGACATGAAGCCGTGCTGCAATTGTAAAACCCTTTGCTGGGTCTGGAAATCAGTGGCAGTTTCATGAGCTACAAGATTAACCCTGTGCGACTGGGTAAAACGGGTAATAAAGGTAGAGATAAGCGCTATACCAAATGAACCGCCAAGCTGGCGCATCATCCCGGTAAAGGCTGCACCCTCGCCAATGTTTTTACCCTTAAGTGTGGATAGTGCCATGGTAGTAATAGGCACGAATAACAATCCTAAGCCTACACCACGCAGTATAAGGGGCCAGAACATATGTTCTGCACCGGTATTAGGTGTCATAATACTGAACATCCAGAATGTAAACCCAAAGAACACCATGAACCCCGTAGCTACCATATACGTTTGTGGTACACCATTTTGTATCATCTTACCTATAAACGGCATCATAAAGGCCGTCATTAACGAGCTTGGTATTAATAGCATACCGGCATCGAGCGCTGGCCACCCTAAGATTGACTGAGTGTAAATAGGGATTACAAATGTAGACCCATACAAACCAAAGCCCAGTATAAAGCACATGATGGTACCTATGCGCAGGTTGGCGTCGTTAAGCACACTAAGGTTTACAATAGGGTGTTTATAAACCGATTCCCTCCAAATGAATGCCAGTAAGCCAAATACGGCAACGATACTGAGTGTTACAATTTCATGCGATTCGAACCAGTCATCCTGCTGCCCGTGTTCTAATACAAACTGCAGAGAGCCAATAAAGGCAATAAGAAACAAAATACCCCACCAGTCTACCTGGCTTGCTTTTAGCTTCTCGCCATATTTAGGGCTTTTTACATAAATAATGCTTAACATGGTAGCAATTATACCTAATGGCACATTTATATAAAATATGTATGGCCATGACCAGTTATCTACAATCCAGCCTCCAAGTGGTGGCCCCAGGGTGGGGCCCACAATTACACCCATACCATAAATGGCCTGGGCTATACCCCGTTTTTCTGCCGGATAACTTTCTGTAATAATAGTTTGTGCCGTCACAAGCAGTGCACCACCACCCATACCCTGTATAAACCTAAAGGTTACAAGCTCCCAAATATTATCGGCATTGCCACAGGCAAAAGAGGCTACTGTGAATATTATAATAGAGGCTGCAAAGTAATTACGGCGGCCAAACTGCATTGAGAGCCAGCTTGTCATGGGTATTACAATTACGTTTGCTATTGCATAAGCGGTTATTACCCAGGCAACATCTGTTAATGTTGCACCAAGGCTGCCGCGCATTTCGTTTAGTGCTACGTTTACAATCGTGGTATCTACAATTTCCAGCAGGGCACAAAGTACTGCTGTTATTGTAATAATAACACGATCGAAGCCATAGAGTACTAAGCTGTCCTCTGCCTGAACTGTTGCTCCTGCCATAGTAATTAATTTAAGTGTACATCTACCTCTACGTTCATACCAGAGCGTAAAAGTTTTACTTTTTGTTTGTCGTTATTCTCGGTAATATTAATCCTAACAGGTAATCTTTGTACTGTTTTTACAAAGTTTCCCGTAGCATTATCGGGAGGTAGTAAAGAGAAACGTGCACCTGTAGCAGGAGAGAAAGAGGTAAGCACACCTTCAAACTCTACATCAGGGTAAGCATCTGCAGTAAAAGTTACCTTTTGGCCTTCTTTCATTTTTGTAACCTGAGTTTCTTTAAAGTTAGCCACAACCCATCCATTAGAGGTATCAAGAATGTAAAATAATGCCTGGCCCGGTTGTACTAATTGTCCCGGCTGAATGTCTATGGTAGATACCTGTCCGTCTACAGCAGCAGTAACCACCGTGTAAGAAAGGTTAAGCTTTGCAGCATCAAGTGCAGCCTGAGCCCTTTTTATGTTAGCCTGTGCAACTTCTGTTTGTTTACCCGATACATTGCTTCTTGATACGCTTGCAGCCCTTTGAGAAGTACTTGCCGCTACAGCCTGTTTAAGAACGTTAAGTTCTGCTTCGGCTTCTTTTTTAGTGGCCTCTGCCTGCTCAAACTGTTGTTTTGTAATGCTCCTGTTGTTGTAAAGGTTTTGGTAGCGCACAAAGTCGTTATTAGCTCTCCATAACCTTACTTTAGCTGCCTCGATATTTCCTTTAGACGATTGTATGTTAGCATCACTTACAGATACTCCTGCCGCAGTGCCGCTTATATCGGCTTTAGCTACTTCATAACCGCCCTGTGCTGCTAAAAGTTGCGCTTCGGCATCAGCCACACGCACGGCATAATCTTTATCATCAATAGTAAACAGGGTGTCGCCTTTTTTAACCACGTCGTTATCTTTTACATAAATCTTAGTTATGTATCCGGTTACCCTTGGCAATATAGGGCTCATGTTTTTTTCTATCTGGGCGTCATCTGTAGTTTCATGAGACTGACCGTGTATGTATTTGTAACCGCCATATCCTCCGCCTACTAATACAAGGACGATAAGTATGATAAGGAACTTTTTATTAGATTTCTTTTTTTCTGTGGTTTCCATGGTTAATTATTTGTTATTGGTAAGATTGAACGAATTGGTTAGTTTGCCCGATGCGTTAAGCAGTTCATAAAAACGCTGGGTAATATCGGCTTTAGAGAATGCCTGGTTAAGCTGCGACTGCAATTTTTGCACATCGGCTTCAAGCAGGTCGTTAGTATCTACAAGGCCATTATCATACTTGTCCTTAACGATACGGTAATTTTCATCGGCCTGTGCAACAGCCTCTGTATATACTTTGTTTTGTTTAAGCGACAGGTTGTAGTTCTCTAACGATTCCTGCACCTGTACCTTAACCCTGTCTGTAAGCAATTCTACTTCCTGTTTTACTTCTTCGCTACGGCTTTCTGCAGCTTTAACCTGTTTGCGGTTCTTAAATATATTAGATACATCATAAGATATGCCCACGCCAAAGTTAACCGCATTGTAAACCGATACCACATTCTGGATATTAAGGGCTACATAACCTGCCGAGAAGGATAGCGCAGGATAGTATGCCGCCTTGGCTACTTTAATATTAGCTTCAGATGCTTTTTGCTGCCATCTAAGCGCCTCTAAGTCGTTACGCTGTGCAATGGCTTCACTTTCGGTTACAGAGGGTGTTATACCGCCTGCATTTTTAAAGTAGGCGTCACTTACGGCTATCTGTGTTCCCTGTGGTAATTTAAGCAAAATAACCAACTGGTAGTTTAGGGTAGACACCATTTTTTTGGCATCGTCTAAAGAAAGCTGAATGTTACTTGCCTGCAATTGCGATTTCAGCAGGTCGTTACGGGCTATAAGCCCGTTTTCTTCCATAGCAGTAAAATCGGTAACACGCTGGTTGGCACTCTTAAGGTTTTCCTGTATCAGGGTAACCGATTGTTGTGCCTTATACAGGTTTGCATACAGGATTATGGTTTGCATGGCCACCTGCTCTTTAGTATTTGCAGCATTAAAGGTTTGCGCCTGGTACATGTTCTGGCTGGCAGCAATACTGTTCTTAATTTTAAAGCCTGCAAACAATGGCATGCTTAGGGCGGCCTGCCCAAATACTACAGAGTTAACTTTTGGCGATGCAGTAGTTGTCCCGCCTTCTGCATCAGCGTCAGCATTGTTTGTAGCCAGTTTGTAATTCAGGGTGGGGTTTGTAACCCTAAGGTACTGTCCTGAAATTTTAAAATCAGGGTAAGCAGTATTCTTAACATTGTCAACCTCATACTGTGAGGTGGTTACCCTTGTGTTGGCAAGGCCGGCCTCAGTACTTTGAGAAACTGCAATAGATATTGCCTCATCCAGCGATAGCGGCCTCTTTTCCTGGGCCTGTATTGCAACAGAAAAAAGAAGGAGGCTTCCCGGCAGTAGATACTTAATTTTCATGTGCTAAAAGCGCTTTAATGGTTTGTTTAATATGTAGTGTCAATTCGTTTGCTATGTATGCTTCATAAGCTTCCTCAGTGTCCAGTCCAAGGGTTTTCTCAAAATAGAACCTGTTGGTATGAAAGTGGGTAAGCGTTCCTAAAATTGTAGTTGTAATAAGGGCATTATTTATATCTTTTCTAAAAAAACCTTTTTCCTGTCCATCTACTATTATCTTGTTGAAAATTGCAGAGTTCTCCTTTTTCATATCCATAAAAGATTCCATGTTAAGAATCCTTTTTTTTGTAGATAGTTCAAAGTGCATTATCTGGTACATGCATTTGTTTTTATTAATGCGCGATATGTAAAGGTCTATAAGGCGGTCTACTTTCTCGGTAGGGGAGAGGTCTTCTCTCGAAATGTTTTCAAGCTGCATTTTCATACCCGATGTACGCTGTATTATAAGAGCTTCTAAAAGCTTTTCTTTCGAACCAAAATAATACGATATCATAGCAATGTTAACATTTGCGTCGCGGGCAATATGCCTTATAGAAGCGCCATCAAAACCATCTTCGGCAAATAGCTTTTCGGCTGCCTGTAATATCTCAAGTTGTTTATCATTATACTCCGTCATAACTTCTATTCTAATTACAGGACAAAGTTAAACACTTGTTTAAATTAAACGTTTGTTTAATAACGGTATTAACACATTATTAACGTAAAACGGTTTCGCAAATTGTCATAGATAATTTCTATTCAATGTGTTTTTTGTTTTTATTACCAAGATATTGTATAAATTTACATAAAGTAATTGTTGATGATAAATTTTCATTTTGAAAATTTTTACGTTTTTAAATTCAATGCATGTTTTACTGTGCTAATCGTGCATTTAATTTTTTTTTTTCGTTAATACATGCTAATGTTAATCGTAATATAAATCTACTAAGTTGGTAGACTTTTGTTCGTTTTTTCCTTACATTTGTTTTTAGCAGCTGTAATGTGGTAATGAAGATACTTAATTTAGCCCTTCATAATCCAGCTTTTAAGACTTAGTTATGAAACACCCTATTTATACGTCCAATTACCTTAAGGCCGGATTATTGCCTGATAAAGCCCGGACAGAATACTGGATAGAAGAATTTTTCCAATGGCTGTTTTGCATTGGCTCTCAATATGGCAACTACGATTACTTTACAGAAAAAGAAAAAGAGCTTGAACTAACACTTGCAGGGCTACTGGAATTAACCGGGATTAGTGAAGATAAAATACCTGCGTTAATTTTATTATTTAATGGTAAATCAGTTATACTTCATCAAAAACTTGAAGATGACCTTAAAGCTATTTTTGAGTTTGACCCTGCCGCAAAATCACGTACAGAAGTACTGGTTTCTTACCCCGGATTCTTTGCTATTGCTGTTTATCGCATTGCGCATGAGCTTTGGGTTAACCATGTGCCGGTATTGCCACGCATGCTTAGCGAGTATGTACATGGTAAAACCGGCATAGATATCCATCCTGGTGCCAATATTGGGGAGCGTTTTTTTATAGACCATGGTACCGGGATTGTAGTAGGAGAAACATCGGTAATAGGTAACGATGTAAAGATGTACCAAGGCGTAACGTTAGGGGCGTTAAGCGTTAGCAAGGCAGAGGCGCAAGTAAAGCGCCACCCTACCATAGGCAATGAGGTTACCATATATGCTAACGCAACAATATTAGGCGGTAAAACGGTTATAGGGCATGGCTGTGTAATAGGGGGTAATGTATGGATAACAAATTCGGTTCCGGCAAATTCGCTGGTATACCACAAGAGCGAGGCATCGGTAAAAAGCAGGGAAGTGTTTCCTGAACCTTTAAATTTTGTAATATAAAATAGTAATATAATGAAAGTAAACAGCATATTAGAAACCATAGGGAACACTCCTCACGTAAAACTCAACAAACTTTTTCCTAACCGCAATGTTTGGATAAAACTGGAGCGTAATAATCCCGGCAACAGCATAAAGGACAGGATTGCACTGGCAATGATAGAAGATGCAGAAGCAAAGGGCCTGCTTAATAAAGACAGCGTTATTATAGAACCCACAAGCGGTAATACAGGTATAGGCCTGGCACTTGTCGCGGCTGTAAAAGGGTATAAACTGATACTTGTAATGCCGGAAAGCATGAGTGTGGAGCGCAGGAAACTGATGTCTATTTATGGGGCAGAATTTGAGCTTACACCCCGCGAACTGGGTATGAAAGGTGCTATTGCAAAGGCTGCCGAACTAACCGCTTCTACTCCTAACGCCTGGTCGCCTTTACAGTTTGAAAACCCCGCTAATATTGAGGTTCATAAAAATACTACGGCGCAGGAAATTATTGCCGATTTTCCGGATGGTATCGATTACATTATCACCGGCGTAGGTACTGGCGGTCACATCACTGCCCTGGCAGAAGTATTAAAGCAAAAATGGCCTGATCTAAAGGTGTTTGCCGTAGAACCCGAAGCATCGCCAGTATTAAGTGGTGGTAATCCGGGGCTACATCCGTTACAGGGAATTGGTGCCGGTTTTGTGCCTAAAAATTATCACAGCGAAGCTATAGATGGTGTAATACAGGTAGGTAAGGATGAAGCTTTTGATTATGCCCGCAACATTGCAAAACAGGAAGGTATATTAGCAGGTATTTCTACAGGGGCATCGCTTGCTGCGGTTAATAAAAAACTGGCAGAAATTCCTGAAAATGCGGTTGTGCTTACCTTTAACTATGATACCGGAGAGCGCTATCTTTCTATTGAAGGGCTTTTTTAATCCATTTCAGATTTCAGAAGGTAGATTTCAGAATGAACTACATTCTAAATGTCATTTTAAGACGTATTAACTGTTTAACCTGGAGTATGTTTTCTTGTGGGTTCCGTTGGAAAGGCATGTTTATAGAAAATAATTTGTCTCATATTTATTGAGCTCCGTAGTAGCGGCATGAAATAATTATGCCGCTCCTACGGAGCCCTATAGTTTGTCTTTGCTCATTTTCTATAAACATGCCCTTCTTCCGGAAATCAAAAAATAGGAGTGAAGCTTAATCTGAAATCTACCTTCTGAAATCTAAAATCTTAGTTCTAAAATCTTTTCCTTCCCTCCAGCATCTCCAGCATTTTTAAAGTGGTATTCCAGTTACGGGTGGTAGCTTTAATATTCATTTTATTCTCTATAAAAACATTGGTAAGCTTAGAATCAGCTGCGCTGGTAGCAAGTTTTAAGTACAGCACATTGTCTACCACTTTAAAAGCATCATCGCCACGGTTATATTTTTTAAGCTGGTCTATTCCTGCCGCAGTGGGAATACCAGAGAGGAATGCTACAAAAAACTTTTTAATTCCCTGGCCTTCGGGTTCCCTGTCGGTATAAGGATTGTTAGCTACCACTTTGGCAACGTCAGCTACATCAAGTATAAAAATTACCACATTGTGGCCGTACTCTTTATACATAAGTATTTCAAGGTCCTTTGCAATTTTATCCCTGTTGGTTTCAGGACTTTCTAAAACCACATTGCCACTTTGTATATAGGTTTCTACATTACTATATCCCTCTGCTTCCATAAGCTTTTTAAGGGCATCCATTTTTATCATATTGTGTCCGCTTACGTTTATACCGCGAAAAAGTGCTAAATATACTGGCATGTGATTTTTGCTAAATGATTAATTGCAAAAATAGTTTATTTTTGCGCCATGGGAAGAAAGACAACAGACAAGATTGTATTTAATAATATAGATGTGCTCGATGCCGGTGCAAAAGGCGTATCTGTAGCTAAAGCTCCGGATGGGAAGGTTATTTTTATACCAAATGTAGTGCCGGGCGATGTGGTAGATGTACAAACGTTTAAAAAACGCAAAGCCTATTATGAAGGTAAGGCGGTACATTTTCATGAATATTCTGCCGACAGGGTTATACCGCCATGCCAGCATTTTGGTGCCTGTGGTGGCTGTAAATGGCAGAATATGAATTACGAAAAACAGTTGTATTATAAAAACCGTGAGGTGTATAACCACCTTAAACGCATAGGCAAAGTAGAGCTGCCGGAATTTGAGCCGATAAAAGGAAGCCATAAGCGCTTTTTTTACCGTAATAAAATGGAATTTTCTTTCTCTAACGCCCGCTGGATGACCGATAAAGAGCTGCAAAGTGACGTAGAGTTTGATAACCGCAATGCGCTGGGCTTCCATATCCCACGCATGTGGGATAAAATATTAGACATTACCCATTGCCACCTTCAGGAAGACCCAAGTAACCTGATACGTAATGCAGTGCGTGATTTTGCTAACGAGCATGGGCTGGAGTTTTTTAACCCGCGCGAGCATAGTGGCCTTTTGCGCACACTTATGCTGCGCACGGCATCTACCGGCGAGATCATGGTGCTCATTCAGTTCTTTGACGATAATAAAGTGCAAAGAGAAATGCTTTTAGATTTTCTTGCCGATAAATTTCCAAGTATAACATCGCTGCAATATTGTGTAAACCAAAAAGCCAACGATACTTTGTATGACCAAAATATTGTGCTATACAAAGGGCGTGATTATATTTTAGAATCTATGGAAGGGCTTAGCTTTAGTATAAATGCTAAATCTTTTTACCAGACAAACAGTGACCAGGCGTATGAGCTTTACAGCATAACCCGCGATTTTGCAGGATTAACCGGTAATGAGCTTGTGTATGACCTTTATACAGGTACAGGTACCATAGCCCAGTTTGTATCCCGCGATGCCCGTAAGGTAATAGGGGTAGAGTCGGTGCCGGCAGCTATAGAAGATGCTAAAGAAAATGCAAGGCGCAATAATATTACAAACTGTGAGTTTTTTGTAGGAGACATGAAAGATGTGTTTAATGCAGAATTTATAGATACCCACGGCCACCCCGATGTTATTATTACCGATCCTCCGCGCGATGGTATGCATAAAGATGTAGTAGAGCAAATACTGCGCATAGCGCCAGAGAAGATTGTTTACGTAAGTTGTAATTCAGCTACGCAGGCACGCGATCTTGCTCTAATGGATGAGCTGTACAAGGTAGTGCGTGTGCGCCCGGTAGATATGTTTCCGCAAACGCACCATGTAGAAAATGTTGTACTTTTACAAAAACGCTAATTAAAGGCTCTGCCTAATGAAAAAATTAATAGGTTCGGTTTTGCTTTTGGTCCTTATTTGCTGCTATTTATCAAGCTGCGAAAAAGATGATCTTTGCCCCGAAAGCACCCCTACAACGCCAAGTATTATACTTAGGTTTTATGATGCTAATAACACCATATCCCGCAAAGGTGTAACTAATCTTCAGGTGTTTATAGAAGGCAGGGATACTGTATCTTTAGGTACCACAGATTCTATTGCACTGCCACTTCGCACAGATGCTGTATCTACCCGCTGGGGTTTAATATATAACAGGCCATCGCAATCTGCTCCAGGTGGCGTGATACCCGATACCGATTTTATAGAATTTAAATACACAACGCGCGAAGAATATGTGTCGCGTGCCTGTGGTTATAAAATAATGTTTACGCTTGATGATTCATCAAACTCCAATCCTAACCCTGTTTTAACAGATACTCCTGGTGAAACCCACCTGTGGATAGATGAACTTACAACAGAGAATAAAAATATAGAAAACGAAAATAAAGCACATGTTAAGATCTACTTTTAATTTTTTGCTGCTCCTGTCGTTTTCGGCATTTTCTCAACAAGGTACTAAACCCCAGGCTAAACCCCTGCCTGCTAAAGATACTCTTGCTGCTATACCGGTAAAGACAGATCGTTATGGCTTGCGTGTGGGGGTAGATATGTACCGTCTTGGACGGTCTTTTTTTGATGATGGCTTTAGGGGAATAGAACTTGTGGGAGATTACAGGCTTACTAAAAAAATATATGCTGCCGCAGAGTTAGGTAACTTAAAATATACTGTAGACGATACCCAGCTAAATTTTACAACAAACGGCACTTACATTAAAGTTGGGTTTGATTATAATGCATATACAAACTGGCTTAACATGGAAAACATGATTTACATAGGTGCGCGTTATGGTTTCTCTAATTTTAGCCAGAGATTAAATTCATATAAGGTATATCAAAACTCTACATTAAATGATACAAATCCCGATGTAATACCTACCAATTATCTTAGTGAAGTTACAGTACAGACAGATCGTAATTTTGGTGGTTTGTCGGCACACTGGTTAGAACTTGTGGGTGGTGCTAAGGCAGAGTTATTTGATAATCTTTTCCTGGGGGTAAGTGTTCGTATTAATATGCTAATTACAGACAAAAAACCTGCAGATTTTGATAACCTTTACATACCCGGTTTTAACCGTACTTATGATGGTGATTTTGGTGTAGGATTAAACTATACCTTGTCTTATTTTATACCATTGTATAAAAAACAGGTAGCTAAAGCTGACGGTAATAAAGAGGTGAAAAAATAATTTTAAATATTTTGCACCTTTCTGCACAATAAAATAAAAAAGTTTCCTGTTAAAAATTGCTTAAAAGTTGAGTATCTTTACCGATGTAATAATGAAAGAGCAGCTACTTGTAACCGTGGCAATGTAAGGAGATTACCAGTTTAAAATGATTTTTTCTGCCCACTTTGCCGTATAATTGCTCTTTACTTAATGTTTAAGTAAAAAAGTTATGAAATTATTTTCCCTAATATTATCTGTAACGGTATTTTTTATATCATTATATTTCTTTGTTTTAAAATTACCTTACATAAATAATTTTAACGATGTTATTTATATATCGCTGTTAGTAACCCTAATGGCTATATGTGTAACGGGAGTAATTATTAACTGGGAGTTTTTTACTAAAAAAAGAAAAGCAAACCTGGTACTTTTTGTATCGAACGGATTTTCTAAGAAAAATAAAAAGCAACAAAAAACTCCAGTCTAAGCCGGAGTTTTTTGTGTCAGAATATAATTGACGGATTAATTTTTAATCACTTTAAAGGTTTTCTGCTTTTCGCCTACATATACTTTTATAAAGTATACCCCGCTTTTATATCCTGACAAATCAAGTTTTACATGTTTGGCATTATAGTGATCTTTATATAACTGCTGTCCATTAATGTTAGTAATTTCTATGCCCGTTATCGGCTCAGTATTTTGTATGGTTACAATGTTGTAGGCGGGGTTTGGATACACTTTTATATTTTTAAAAATTGAATTTTTAACAAATAAATTTTCTCCGAAAACCACATTATCTATATAAGCATTGTCACCGGAATTCTTGCCTAAATGTTGCAGTGATATGTGCATAGGTACTCCTGTATAAGCTGTAAGATCATAAATACGTTGTATTGAGGTATCAGCGTTGGCCGTTTCCGGATGTTCTATTTCTCCCACAGCCAGGCCGTTTACCATAACCCTGAATTGAGAGTTATCGCTTGTCGTACCAAACGTTTGTCTCATGTCTATACCAAGCATAAGATCTTGTACCGGTACATTCATTTTCATGTTTAATTTTGTAATAAAATTTTCGTTTGCAAGCCACAAATCGTTATTGTTTTGTGTTAAGGGAGCCATTGCTCTTCCGGCTGTTATGTTGTTCCATGAACTTTCATCGATTCCTCCTGACATTACAATTACACTATTATTAGATGTGTTTTGTAAAGAAATGTTAGTATTGGAAGTTTCTTCAGGGATTATCTCTTCGGGTATACCATTTTCAAGATTTAAAATGTTAGAGGTGTCCTCCATAACATTTGTGTAACCTTCCTGAAGCCTCATGTTATCTATTATAGCGTCGGTTGCACCAGGTGTCTCAAAATTTAACTGGTAACTGTAAGTGCCCGATACTAAAGGCGTAAAGTAATACAATATTGGGCTATATGTATCCTCATGTATTGTGCCCACGGCAGCAAGTTTAGTGTCTAAGCTTTGTATTGTATTGCCCCTGTTAACGCTTGTTTTTATGTTAAAAGAAGAATATTCATATCCTTTTCGTGCATCAAGGCTAAAAGTATATGTTGTGCCGGCAGTTAATTCAAACACAGGAGTAATTAACCTTGTATAATAACCACTTAAGTAAGCATAGCTGGTGTCATCAACCCCCGATAATATATGATTTGATTCAAAGTGGTTGTAATACGTAGTAGTTTCGGTATTATAAGTAGTAATGTTGCCGTTTATTAGCCTGAAACAATCTGGTAATAAGTTATTACCATATTGATTCATGCTGGCAAAATTTTCCAGCCATGGCAGCGGCATTTCGTTACAGGTTGTAGTAAAATATTTAGGGCCTATAGTTATACCACTTTCGTCGCTACAGTTAGTACTTATGTAAAATTGATACGTGCTATTAACATCTAAATTTTCTAATAGCTTTTCTGTGCCTGTGGCGGTAACTGTTGTGCCGGCGCCTGGTGTAAATCCATTAAGCCCATATTCGATACTAAAATCTTGTGCTGTATTAACTGTATTATCCCATTTAATAAGGCAGGTTGTATCTGTAACATTATAAGTGTTAGCATTTAAAGGCTCCGGACATGCGCCAATATTATCATATCTAATATCATCAATAGTAATGTAAGACAGGTCAAGTAATCCATCATTTTTAAAAGCTATATGTTTTGAACTACCTGTGTAACCAGAAAAATCTACTTCATATTCTCTGCCCCTCACATAGTCATGATTTAGTTCTACAGTTGCGTAAGGAACAAAAGTATCGGGGTATAAAGGATTATCTATAGTGCCTACAACTATATTTGAATCTTGGCTAAGGTTATATGCAAAAAACCTTACCTTTTTTGTATTGTCGAAATCAGCAAGGAATGGCGATGTTAATAAACCGGCGACACGCTGACCTGTTTGGTAATCAGTAGAAGTATTAATTGCAACACCATTAGGGCAGGAGTTCAAGCCATCTGAGCAAAATTCTGTTACATATGTTGCAAATGTATTAAACGACCAACAGAAATCATGTGGTGTACCACTATTAGCAGTGTACTGGTCAAAATTTTCATAAAAAGGGGCTGTATAGCTGCATGTAGGCTTTACATTAGCAATGCTGCTCCAATTGCTATATACTCCTTCAGAACATAGATTTCTGACCTTAACGGTATAAGTTTCAAATGGATTTAAATCGGTCAATACATAAGGGTTTGTAGTTGCTGTTATCAGGGTATCATTATACATAAGTTCCCATGAATCCGGTGTAGACTGCACATTATTATTCCAGGCAATAGTAACAGATGTAGTATCTGTTTGCCTTGCTGTAACATTTGTTGGGGCAGGGCATTCAATTTCACCATACTCAAAATCATCCAGGAGTATGGCTTCACGGTTAGACTGTACATGGCGTATGCCTACATATTTGTCTGTTCCGGTATATCCTGAAAAATCTATAGTGTATTGCCTCCATGCATTGTCATACTGAGTACCATCTGTAATGGTATACTGTAGTGTAAATGTTGTGTAATCATCAGGGTTTGATAATGTCCCCACCTGTATTTGGGTTGGTGAGTGGTTACGACTAAATCCTAATGTGTTTAACCAAAAGGAAACCGTCTTATAATTATCAAAATCCGATAGCTGTGGAGATACCAGGATAGTTTTCTCTGCTGCATCAGGGTATAATGAATTTGTCCCGTTGCCTATCATGATACCTTTTGTACCGGTGTGTGCATTGAAATCTGAAAACGACATACTTTCTTCAACAGTTCTTATAAAATGACCAGGCGAATAATAGGGGTCATTTGTAATAGGAGTTAACCTTGTCCAGCAGTTATTTATTTCTGTAACATCATCATTCTCAAAACCCTGAGTGTAGCCAACATCCACAGCATTACACTTAGTTTTGAACCTGCCTATATCGCTCCAGTTACTGTAATCGTTGCCACACACAGATCGTACATAAAAATCATAAGAAGTATTATCTAAAGGTATGTTACTAATTGTAAATGGTATTTGAGAGGCGGTAATGGTAGTGCCACTGCCATGTACAAATCCGGATGGCCCATATTCTATCTGCCACTGCGCAGCAGATGACCCTGTATAATTTTGCCAACTGACAGTTACCTGGTTATTTTGTGTAGTAAGCATAACAGGATATTGTGGTTCTGTGCAGGCGGGTTTATTTTCGTAGCTAAAATCATCAATAAAAAAATAATTTTGCACATCCTGCTGACCATGTTTTATAGCTATATAGTGATGGTCATTATTGTAATTGTCAAAATAAACTATATTTTTTTTCCAGCGTTCAAACCAGTTATAATCAAGATTATCTCTCATATCGCCGGGGTTTACAGTACCAATCGGGGTAAAAGAGGTATAATCATCAGGTGAAGCCATTGTACCTACAATAAGTGTTGATAATGGATAATGACCAGAATAACTGCCGGCTATAGAGTAAAATGATATACTTTTATTAGCATCCAGATCTTCTACATAGGGCGATATCAAAAATAATTCGTTCTCTAAGCTATTAACATTATTCATATACATCATTGCAGCGCCGGTTTTTGGCATTGTAATGTTAATGGCAGTTGCGCTATTGTAAATAGGATATACACAATTAGGTATGGTTGAGTAAACGTCCCAACATGCTAATATATAATCTGAACTGCCAAAAGAGGTAGTGTAACCGGCTGTAACATTATTGCACGTAGTAGTAAACGGAATAACGTCAGACCAATTGGAGAATTGTGTTGCAGTGCACGCAGCTCTCATTTTAAAAAGATAATTGCTATCTCCTGTCAAATTTTGTAAAGTATAATTACTGTCGTTTATAATATAATTTTGCGTTTCGTAAGTAGTTTCGTTATAAAGCTCAACTTCCCATTGTGTCTCAACAGAGTTAGGTGTAAAGTTAAGCTGTGCCGTGTTTTCAGATACTGCAGTAATAGTAACATCTGATACTGCTGCGCAATAGACGCCCTGCTCATAACTAAAATTATCTATAATAGTGGTATCACTTCCTGCATAGGAAAATGCGAGATAAGCATCTGTACCATTGTAATTATTAAAATAGACCGTTACTTCTGACCAATTGTTTAGCGATCGGACAGGAATAGTCTGTAATTCGTGAAAGGTATTAACATCATATGGGTTAGATAACGTTCCTAATTTTAAGATACTATTGTTGTGCCCGTATAATCTAAAAGCTACTTTTTTATCATTTGAAAGATCACTAAACAAAGGTGTGGTTAAAATTAATGTAGGTGTATACGAAATTGAATTTATTATCATCGCATCTCCCGATTCTTCTCCTACGCCATTATTGCCTACGTAAGCACCAGTATATGTATTATAGTTTGGATAGTTTAAGTAGTACTGCCACCCGGATGATGATGATGAAAAATCTGTAGAATAGTTGGCGGTGTAGCTCACAGGTGTATATGCAACAGTCTGTATAGCCGACCATGCGTTGCCACCTCCAAAACTACGGTCACGAACCCTAAAATCATAAGAAATATAAGGGTTGATGTTAATTTGGGTACTATTGAAATTTTGCGAATTTGCAGTTGTACCTGTTAAACCTGCATTTAAAAACCCTTCTGGCCCGTACTGTACTTCCCACAGACTACCGGTATACAAATTATTTATTACAGTTGCAGTCCCGTTAAAGTTTACGGTCACAGTTACTACGTCATTTACAGTAAAATTATTACTATTGTTAAGGCAATAACTTTTGCACAAGGGTAATAATGCAATGACATAAAAAAGTAATTTCTTGAGCATGTGGGTGGCGGTTTAATTTTAGGCTAATATCTATAAAATTATGTTAATTTATTAGCTGTATTCCTTATAATTTTATTTTTTAATATTCAGGCTGTTACTGCTAATAATTGTTAATAAAAACTCCGGCATGTGCCGGAGTTTTTATTAAATCTAATATTGTTATACCTGTATAACTCCAAGGTTAAATTGCTTTTCTATAGGAGAGTGGTTTGCAGCTTCAATCCCTAACGATATCCACTTTCGGGTATCAAGTGGGTCTATGATGCCGTCTGTCCATAAACGTGCTGCCGCATAGTAAGGTGATGTTTGCGCATCATATTTAGCCTTAATCTTATCAAACATTTCGGCTTCTTTCTCCGGAGTAATTTCTTCGCCTTTCGCCTTAAGCGAAGATGCCTCTATTTGTGCCAAAACCTTCGCTGCCTGTGTGCCGCCCATAACGGCAAGCTCTGCACTTGGCCATGCTACAATAAGTCGGGGGTCGTAAGCCTTGCCACACATGGCATAATTACCCGCTCCATAGGAGTTGCCTACAATAATGGTAAATTTAGGAACGACCGAATTGCTAACGGCATTTACCATTTTAGCGCCGTCTTTTATAATGCCGCCATGCTCTGATTTACTGCCTACCATAAAACCGGTAACATCCTGCAGGAACACAAGCGGAATTTTCTTTTGGTTACAGTTAGCTATAAAGCGGGTGGCCTTATCGGCACTGTCGCTGTATATAACACCACCAAACTGCATTTCGCCTTTTTTTGTTTTAACTACCTTGCGCTGGTTAGCCACAATACCTACTGCCCACCCATCTACACGGGCATACCCCGTAATAATGGTTTGGCCATAGCCGGCTTTATATTCTTCAAACTCGCTATTATCAACCAGGCGTTTAATAATTTCCATCATGTCATACTGTTCGTTACGCAGTTTTGGTAATATGCCATAAATATCTTCCTGGGGCAGGGCAGGTTTAACCGCTTTTTCTTTGCTAAAACCGGCCTTGTTATAATCGCCTATCTTATCAATTATATTTTTTATCCTGTTTAAAGCATCCTTATCATCTTTAGCTTTATAGTCGGTCACACCCGATATTTCGCAATGTGTGGTAGCGCCACCAAGCGTTTCGTTATCAATGCTTTCGCCTATTGCTGCCTTAACGAGGTAACTACCTGCAAGAAAAATACTACCGGTTTTATCTACAATCATGGCTTCGTCACTCATAATAGGCAGGTATGCACCTCCTGCAACGCAACTACCCATAACCGCAGAAATTTGTATAATACCCATGCTGCTCATTATAGCATTATTACGGAATATACGGCCAAAATGCTCTTTATCGGGAAATATTTCGTCCTGTAGCGGCAGGTATACTCCGGCACTGTCTACTAAGTATATAATAGGCAGGCGATTTTCCATGGCAATTTCCTGAGCACGCAGGTTTTTCTTTCCTGTAATAGGGAACCACGCGCCAGCTTTAACCGTAGCATCGTTTGCTACAACAATACACTGCCTGCCCTTTATGTAGCCTACTTTTACCACCACGCCACCGCTTGGGCAACCGCCATGCTCAGCATACATACCGTCTCCTGTAAAGGCGCCTATCTCTATCACATTGGCATTTTCATCCAGTAAATAGTCAATGCGCTCACGTGCGGTCATTTTGCCTTCGGCATGTAATTTTTCTATACGTTTTTCGCCGCCGCCTAATTTTACCTGGGCAAGTTTCTGTTTCAGGTTAGATAGTAACAGCTTATTATGGTCTTCGTTTTTATTAAAGTTAATATCCATGATATTTTATAGTATTGTAAATATTTGTAACTTTGGTGCTGCTAAAATACGAAAACGTTTGCAATTAAAATAAATTTTTGAGATAACCTTAAAATTTTTGATTTTTAAGGTAACGGCTTTAATAACCTCAAATTTATCATTACTTAACTATTTCTTAACATTACCCGCTTACATTTGCTGTACCAAATTTAATGTAATGTCTATAAACAGTATCTTCCAGTTCCTTGTGCCAAAAGACAAGAAATTCTTTCCACTTTTTGAGCAGGCTACACAAAACCTTGTAATTCTTGCGCAAACCCTTCACGAAGCGGTAAACGCACCAAAAGTAGAGAGGGAAGCTTATTTTAAAAAGATTGAAGAGCTTGAAGCTATAATTGAAGATATTGCACATAAAACAAACCTTGAACTTAGCCGAAATTTTATTACCCCGTTTGACAGGGAAGATATACATGCATTAATATCGGCAATTGACTATGTTGCAGATTACCTTTATGGTGCTGCAAACCGCATGAGGCTATACCAGGTTGAGAAAATTACGAAATCTATTCGTAAAATGACAGAAATTACCCTTGAAAGCTGTCAGTTAATACAAGTTGCCGTAGCCGACCTTAAGGATATGAAAAATCTTAAAGGCATTGCTGAGGCTTGTATAAGAATAAACAAGCTTGAAAATAAATCAGATAACGTTTTTGATAAAGCTGTTGCAGATATTTTTGAGAACGAAACAGATGCTAAGAATATCATTAAATATAAAGAAGTATTATCGGCTCTTGAATCGGCAGCTGATAAATGTAAAGGTGTAGCGAATGTACTGGAGTCTATCGCAGTTAAACATTCATAACACAACCATTTAAGCTATTTTTATGACGCTTCTTATCATTATTATTATCTTAGCGCTTGGGTTTGATTTCATCAATGGTTTTCACGATGCGGCAAACTCTATCGCTACCATTGTTGCCACTAAGGTGCTTACACCGTTTCAGGCGGTGCTATGGGCGGCCTTTTTTAACTTTTTAGCTTACTTTATATCTATGTATGTGGTAGGTGAGTTTAAAATTGGTAATACGATTGCTAAAACAGTATCAGAAGATTTTATTACTCTCGAGGTTATACTTGCCGGCCTTATTGCTGCTATTACATGGAATCTGCTTACCTGGAAACTGGGTATACCATCATCATCATCACACACGCTTATAGGTGGTTTTATGGGTGCGGCAATGGCGCATGCTTTTACAGTTCCGGGTGCCGACCTTAATTCGGTTGTTAATTATGCTAAAGTTATTCCTATCATACTGTTCATTTTTGCTGCACCGCTTATAGGTATGGTCGTTGCTTATTTTATAACTATACTTATCCTTAATATTTGCCGTAATGCAAACCCATCAAGGGCAGATAAGTGGTTTAGGAAATTACAGTTAGTATCATCGGCTATGTTTAGCCTTGGCCATGGTGCTAATGATGCTCAAAAAGTTATGGGTATTATAGGTGCTGCGGTAATATTTTACCATACTAAAATAGATATTGACCCTAACTATCTAACTGAAGATCCGTTTAAATATTTTGTACAACACTGGTACTGGGTGCCGCTTGCAAGTTTTATGATGATAGGCCTTGGTACAATGAGTGGTGGCTGGAAAATTGTAAAGACCATGGGGTCTAAAATTACAAAAGTTACATCGCTTGAAGGTGTTGCTGCCGAAACTGCGGGTGCTATTACACTTTATGCATCTGAACATTTGGGTATACCGGTTTCTACAACACATACTATTACAGGCTCTATAATTGGAGTAGGTATTACAAAAAGGATTTCTGCGGTGCGTTGGGGTGTAACCATAAGCCTGCTGTGGGCGTGGGTACTTACCATTCCTGTATCGGCTGTAATAGCCATGATAATGTATTACGTGGTTTCGTTATTTACTAAATAATTTTGAGTACAAAGTAGCAAAGTAACAGCGTGTATAAGTAACTCAGCTACTTTGCTACTTTGATAGGTTATAAAAAACATTTATAGCCGTTTTAACAAAATAGCTGTCCTTTTTTTGTAGGTATCCTATTATCTTTGGTAATAACTTACTTACAACTTATGCGTACCTGCAAAACCGGAATTACACCGTTTTCCTTTATTTTTTTTCTTAGCCTTTGTAGTGCAAATTTGCACGCGCAAATAAGCTCAGTATTTAATAACAGCCGCCCGCGCACCATGTCGCAGCGCTGGGAGCTGGATACGCTAACCTCTGGCGGTACTTTTGTTATTACTCCTTATAAACCTATTTACATACTGCCGTTACGCTGGTCCAGCCAGCCTAATGACAAACCTTACAGTGGTAATCCGGCAGAAGGTTATATAATACCCGATGATGATGCCCAAAATTATAACCACCTGGAAACTAAATTCCAAATTAGCTTTAAAGTAAAGGTGTTGCAGGCTATTTTTGGACGTTATGGCGATCTATGGGTAGCTTATACGCAAAAATCGCACTGGCAGGTATATAATCAAAGTTTATCGCGGCCATTTAGGGAAACTAACTACGAGCCGGAGGTGATCCTGAATTTTAATACCAATATTAAAATGTTTGGCTTTACTAACCGTATGGCGGGGGTAAGCTTTAATCACCAGAGCAATGGCCGCGATATGCCGCTTTCCCGCAGTTGGAACAGGATTATCTTTCATGCCGGTTTCGAAAGAAATAACTGGCAGGTATATTTGCGTCCGTGGATACGTATGGCCGACGATGATGATGATAACCCTGATATTGTGAAACGTATAGGTAATGGCGATGCTACGGTTATTTATACTATGGGTAAAAGTGTAATTTCTTTTACGGGGAGTACTAACTTTTCTTTCAATAGCCATTTTAGCGGCTATGCTGAGGCTTCGTGGTCGTACAGGCTGTTTGGCAACCTTAAAGGCTATTTGCAGCTTACTCATGGGTATGGCGAGACCCTTATAGATTATAATAACAGGCAAACCACCATAGGCTTAGGAGTATCGCTCGTAGAATGGAATTAATTGCAATTTGCAATTGACAATAAGCAAAATTTAATGAGTAATTATCGATTAATATTGCATATTCTGTAGAAAAATTTACGGGTTAAATTCTGATACGGGATTATTCTGAAAAATGAGAATCCCACAGACATGATTACGAATTATATTCAGATATCTCGGTAAGTTCCTCTGCTTTATTAAATTTGAAAGGGATAGATACAATAAATGTTGTGCCTTTATCTTTACCGGGGCTCATAGCATAAATATTACCATTATGCAGTTCTATAAACGATTTAGATATAGATAACCCTAAACCGTTAGATGTTTCTTTACCGGTAGGGGTAGAGCTAAGTTTGGCAAACTTTGTAAACAGCTTTTGCATATCGCTAAAGTTAAGGCCCTGGCCTTCGTCTTTAACCTCTATATGTACATAATTACCTGCTTCGCGTGCAGTAACCTTTATTGTAGTGTCGTGATAGGAATATTTAATAGCATTGCTAAGCAGGTTATGCAGAACATCTGAAATCTTGGTACGGTCGGCTTCAATTTTTGGCAGGTTTTCATCACAATGAAACTCAATGACCTGTTTTTTACGCAGTGCCAAAAGCTCAAAATTGTTAAGCAGCCTTACAAACATTTCCTTAAGGTCTACCTCTTCTACAGAGAGCATCATGTCCTTATCGTCAAGCTCCGATTGTTTTAACATTTCAGAAAGCTTAGATTGTATTCGTGATACAGAAGAATATATGTTCTCTGTCATGCGCTCTACGCTTTGCGGACTTTTTGTAATAATCTCGTTAGCCAGTTTTATAGAGGCAAGAGGATTTTTAATTTCATGAAGTGTAATATTCATTAAGTTAACCTGAGATTCTATAGATTTGCGGTAACGGAGCTTATTTTCAAGCTTATCTATAACTATAGATGCCAATGTTTTAAGCATGGTTAACTGTTCCTCTGTCGCATTGCCTGGCTTAGAATCTACTACACAAATGGTACCTACATTATAACCTTCGGGCGATTTAAGCGGCGCGCCGGCATAAAAACGAACATCATCTATATGTAAATCAGGGTTACCAGTAATTTCTTCTACAGCTTGAGTATCATTATATAAAGTAACGTTATCACTTTTTATGGCTGTTGTGCAAAGGCTTTCTGCCCTTGGTACATCATTTACATGTAACAAGCTAACATTAGATTTCACGAAAACCCTGTCTTTGTCTACAAAATTAATGTAGGCACTTGATGTGTTGAATATTTGTGCTGCAAGGAGGGCAAGCTTATCAAACGTATCTTCAGAGTGGGTATCCAATATCTGATAGTCCTTAAGTTTTTCTAACCTAAGGAGTTCATTATCTGGTACTGAATAAGGTCTGCGATACGTCATTATTGTGTATGGAATGTAAATTGTCTGTTTGCGAAATTACATCATAAATTTAACTTAAATATACTCACTACATAATCTTATAACTAAAACTACATGATGTTGTAATCTCCTGTCTTTAGTATAATACAAAACTCCTCATTACAAGGATACTACTAATAATGTACTAAATTACGCATATTAATTTTTATAGCTTTACAATAGAAATGTTAATATTAATATATTGGCGTTATATAGTTTGATATTAAGCACCCCTTAAGCATTTATGTACAAAGCTTAACTTTAAACTGTATTTTAAAGCAAAAAGGAACCTCATGCGAGATCCCCTTATGTGTTATAAATATAACTACCATTACAAAAGACTGATTACTGATAACTATTTAACCCTGTACCATGTTTGCGAACGGCCTATAAGCGATATACCCATATAACCGCGCACACTTAGCTTATCGTTACCATCAAGTTTAATGGTGCAGCTATACAATTTGCCTTTTTGCGGGTCCAGGATTTCACCATCGGTATATTCTTTACCATCTTTTTTAAGACCTTTAATTATTGTAAGGCCCAGGATGGGTTTATCTTTATCATCACCTTTACAGTTTTGGCATTTAGAGTCTTTTTTTGCGGGGTTAAGTATCTCTACTACTTTGCCATAAATTTTGCCATCCTTTTCGTAAACCTCTACGATAGATTTTGCTTCTTTAGTCTCATCATCAATGGTTTTCCATCTGCCGGTAACTTGTGCATGTGTACTAAACACGCCAGCCACGGCAACGAATAATACTGTAAATAGATATTTTTTCATAATTTAAAGTTGTTATTAATTCTAAATGTACAAATTTTTACGCTTTAATTTATGAATAAGTGCATTTAATTCGAACCCAAGGAGCAAGATAAAGCAGTTTATCCATATATACAGCATTAGTACAAGTAGCGTGCCAATAGACCCGTACAACTCATTATACTTACTAAACCGCACTACATAAATACTAAACCCAAATGATGTTGCACCAAAGAGCAGTGTACTAAAAACCGACCCATAGCTAAAAAAGGCGGCTCCGCGGGTTTCTTTCGCAGCAAACTTAAAGAGCAGGGATGTAGTAGTAAGTATCATAAGGATAAGGAACAGGTAGCGACCGAATGGTAATAAAAAATCGTCCTCCCTGATAATACCACGGCTTGCAAGGCTTCGCATTATTACCTCGAACGTTACTATAGATGCTACCGTTACAATGAGTAGCAAAGTAAGCACAAGAGATAGCGCAATGGCTACCCCATATTGCCTAAAGTAGGTACGCTTTATGGTAATGTGCATACTGTTCTGGAAACCGCTTAGTATAGCATTCAAACCGTTGCTCATAAGTAGGATGGACAGTAAGATACCTGTACTAAGTAAGCTCTTATGGCTGTTAAGTAAAATATCGGTTAATATGCCAGATATAGCATCGTAGGTTGTGGGCGGAACATTATCTGCCACAAACTGCATAAAATCTTCCTGAAACCCCTCTATGGGTATGTAAGGTATAAGGTTAAGTATAAATAGCGCGAACGGGAAGAGCGACATAAAAAAGCTGAATGCAATAGCACCCGCCCTGTATGATATATCGCCTTTAAGGATGCCTGTAATATAAAGCTCGGCAAGATGGTAGAGCGTGAGCCCCTCGCTGTAAGGCAGCTTAATGCTTTTGCCAAAGCGCACCAGGTATTTTAGTACCGGTACCTTTTCGAGTTTATGTTCGAGCGCCTGAGACATTAAAATGCTTTTAGGCTAAGGTCAAGGTTATACACAGAGTGGGTAAGTGCCCCGCTCGAAATATAATTTACACCACATTCGGCATAATGGCGCATGGTATCTTCGTTAATGCCGCCGCTGCTTTCCGTTTGGCAATAGTCGCCAATAAGTTGCACAGCTTCGCGGGTTTGGGCATAGTCAAAATTATCAAGCAGTATGCGGTACACACCGGGGTTGGCCATAATTTCGCGAACCTCGTTAAGGTCGCGTGCCTCTACAATAATTTTAAGGTCCAGGTTATTGGCGCTAAGGTATTCCTGCGTTTTAGTAATGGCAGGGGTAATGCCGCCGGCAAAATCGATATGGTTGTCTTTAAGCATCACCATATCATACAGGGCAAAACGGTGGTTCTCGCCGCCGCCTATTTTTACGGCCCATTTTTCGAGAGCGCGAATGCCCGGCGTGGTCTTGCGGGTATCTAAAACACCGGTGCCGGTGCCTTCCAGTATTTTAACGTATTTAGCGGTTTTGGTGGCAATGGCACTCATTCGCTGCATGGCATTGAGTACCAGCCTTTCGGCCTTAAGGATGCTTTGCGAACTGCCGTACACATGGAAAGCAACATCTCCATATTTTACGGGTGTACCGTCCTGTATAAAAACTTCCAAGGTCATGGCGGGGTCTACATAAGCAAACACCTGCCGGGCAAAAGCCACCCCGGCAAGCAGGCCATTATCTTTAACCAACAGCTTGGCGCGGCCGGTAGCACTGGCGGGTATGCAGGCAAGCGAACTGTAGTCGCCCGGGCCTACATCTTCGCGAATAGCATTTGCAATTATTATATCGAGTTCGTTTTGAAATTGACTGTCAGATATCATTGTATGGTATTATAAGGCTAAAATAGTGAATTTTTGCGGAATGAACGGCTATTAAAATTGTGTTAAAATTCGAAGAATCTGGTAACGTGAGTGGATTTGAATACCGTAGATTAGCCAGAAAAATTGTTTATTAAGCCGGTAACTAAAAGGCAGCTTTCCCTGGAATATATTATCTGACACGTAAGACCTCGTTAACAAAGGCGATTTTATAACCCAAAACCCTATAACTGCAAAGGTGTTTTTGAGTGCAACAAAATTACCACTCAAAACATCCCTTATAAATTTAAGGTAATATTAAAATTTGTATCTTAGTAAAAATCAAAACCATCCATGAAAAATATACTCGTTGCCTTAGTAGTATGCTGCTTTCAGGTGGCAGCCGTTGCCCAGTCTAAAATAGAGAAACAGCTGCAGGGTACATGGAAGATGACCGAAATGAATGTGGGCGGGGTATATGCCAATGCGGTTACCCAACAAATTACCATGAGTAAAGAACTTGAAAGCCAGCTAACACCCGAAAAACGTGCTGTATTTAATACCAATAAACAGGCAGTACTGGATAATATAGGAGCAAGCCGTGTGATGTTTAACGGCAATAAAATAAGCTATACCATTACCGGCAGCGATAATGAGGGAACATATATTGTTAAACCCCAAACAGACGGCTACATACTGGATATTACCGATGGCAACGGGAGCAAAGACAGCCTGGCTATTGCTATAAAGGACGGCAAACTATGGATTTTAAAAATTGATGATGTAAACCATGCCGAACTGGTGTTTACAAAACTTGCCGTAAAGTAATCAGGAATTAGACTGATACTTACTTTCGCCGGCATCGTTGCCAAACATTTTTACTTGCATATCGCTTAAAGTTTGTCCGCCTTTCATGCCAAAATCGAGCGTGCGGATAGGGTAAGGTATCATAATGTCGTTCTCTTCATACGCTTTTTTAATGCGCATAATGGCCTCACTGCCCACTTTTTTGTAAATCTTTAATTCTGCTGAATCGATCCACATACGTATGGCGAGATTGATAGAACTGTCGCCAAAAGATGTAAAGAACAGGGTGGTTTCCTGTGTTTTAGAAATATCCTCTATATCTTTAACGGCATCCAGTGTTACCTGTTTTACTTTATCAAGGTCGTCGCCATAAGACACTCCTATCTGCAGGTCGAAACGGCGTTTACTAAGCGTGGTAAAGTTCTCTATAGGATTCTGGAAAACGTCTTTGTTAGGTATAATTACTACAGGTCCGGTAAAGGTATCAATAACGGTATCACGCAGGTTAACCTCGGCAACCTTGCCCATAAAGCCTTTTATAAGCACAATATCTCCCACTTTAATGGGTTTGCGGAACGAGATAAATATCCCAGACATAAAATTTGCCGCAATATCCTGAAAGGCAAAAGCCAGCGCTAACCCTAATATACCGGCACCTGCAAGTATAGAGGTTACGGCTTTATCGAGGTTAAGTATACTTAAAACTGTAAAGAGCGTTATACCAACAAACACAAAATATATTACAGATGCAAAAAGATTATTTAGCGTTGCATTGTGCGATACTTTAGCAATAAGCTTAAGGGCGATTTTACGTACAAATTTTGCTATAAAAAAACCTATAACCAGTATAACAGCCGCTATAACAATATTAGGCAACAGCCTGATAAGATCTTTACCCCAGGTAGTAAGTTTTTCGGTAAGTATGCGGGTTACAGTATTTACATCTATTTGTTCGGCCATGACTATTGCATTTAAGTTAGGGGTTTGCTTACTGCGTTTGTGTTAAAATACAGCAGTATTGCTAATTTACTTACAAGTTATGAGAGTGGTGGTACGGTTAAGTTTAATTTAAGATAATCAATCGTGAAGACAAGTACGTGGGTATTGAATACAACCCTAATCTTTCTAAATAGGTAATCAATTAGACTTAGACCTGTAGATATCTATGTATATGTGAAATTTATCCTTAACGAATTGAACCCGATAAGACTTAAACGGCTTTTTTTACCTCTATGCCTTCTTTGTTATTTTTACGATTTAAAAATTTATCAGTTACACATTTGCATATGTATGCTTTATCATCAATATTCAATAATTGATACTATTGTAAGAATAGTGATAATAAAAAAAACATAACTTTTTTTTACGAAATTATTGCTCAATTAATTTTTAGTCGTATTATTGTAGAATAGAATAGTATAATAAAAACAGAGTGTTTTACACTATGAAAAAATCATCTTTACATTACTCAAAAATGCTTTTTGCAAGTCTTTGCATGATTATGGTTTGCAGTATGCCCGCATTTGCCCAAAAAAACATAACTATGGCTTTTGGAAAAAATAGTAGTATAATTTTTAATGCAAAGAAACATTCTATAAGCGTAACCGATTCGGGAAAAGCAATATTTTCGGATGCGACTGCTGCTGTTATTTCAAATGGCACAATTCTTTCGATTACTGATTATCCTTTGCCGCTATTTACTAAAGCTGCTTTTAGCGATGCTATAGGAAAAGGAATAAAATACACCTTAATATATTCCGCAAAAGGAAAACCTGAACTGATACAAACATTTTATACATATAAAGACAAACAATATTTTATTACTCAAATAGAGGTTGACGGTAAAGGGCAGGAGGTTTCAACAAATTATTTAGCACCACTCACAACAGGAAGAGTTGAGTTTGATACCGCTAAAAACCTGCACACTGTTTTTATGCCTTATGACAATGATGCCTTTATAAGCTATGAGTCGAAACCTTTAGAGAAGATTACAGACAATACAAGTGCCGAGGCAGGCGTGGTTTTTAATAATACATTGCGCAATGGCTTAATAATAGGTTCGTTAGAGCATACCGTCTGGAAAAGTGCTGTAAAAACTATCAACATTAACAGTGCATTAGCTTTAACTGCATGGGCGGGTTATAGTGAACAGACCGTAACGCGGGATGCTATACCACATGGTATAGTAAAAGGTAGCAAAATTACTTCACCTAAATTTTTTGTAGGTCATTATACAGACTGGCGTACCGGCCTTGAAGAATACGGTAAAGCCAATCGCTTAACAGAGAAGCCTTTTGTGTTCAATTGGGATAAGCCTACGCCTGTGGGATGGAACAGTTGGGGTGTACTAATGGATAAAATAAACTATGAGAATACAACCGAAGTAGCCGATTTTTTTGCCGATTCTATTCCGCAATTCAGGGTAGGGAACACTGCTTATATAGACCTTGATTCTTTTTGGGATAATATGGTAAAAGGCGGCTTTTCGGGCGATTTTGCCAAAGTTAAAGAATTTGCCGATTACTGTAAAAAGAAAGGGCTGGAGCCGGGAGTGTACTGGGCACCATTTACCGACTGGGGGCATAAAGATGGCCCTGACCGTAAAGCCGAAGGTGGTAATTATACCTTTGGTGAAATGTGGACAAAAACCGGTAAAGACTCATATTTTGACTTTGACGGCGCAAGGGCTATAGACCCTACGCATCCCGGTACGCTACAGCGTGTTGACTACGTGATAAACAAGCTGAAAACCTGTGGCTTTAAAATGATAAAGATTGACTTTTTAGGCCATGCGGCCGCGGAGTCTACTTCGTTTTACGACAAAAATGTAACTACAGGAATGCAGGCTTACAGGGTGGGAATGGAGCGATTAGTGAAAGCGCTTGATGGGCAAATGCTTATTTATGCGGCTATCTCGCCTAATCTTGCTACATCCCGTTATGCACACACACGCCGCATTGCCTGCGATGCTTGGAAAACAATAGAGCAAACGCAGTACACTTTAAACAGTGTAAACTATGGCTGGTGGCAAACCTATACCTATAATTACATTGATGCCGACCACGTGGTATTTGCAGATGAAAGCGAGGGCGAGAACCGTGCACGATTAATATCGGCAGTTATTACAGGTACGCTAATTACCGGCGATGATTACAGTAAGCATGGTCAATGGTCTGTGCGTGCTAAAGAATGGCTGGGCAATAAAGAAATGCTTAAAATCGTGGCAAACGGCAGGGCGTTTCAACCAGTGGAGGGTAATACAGGCAACAAAACATCTGAAACTTTTACGCAAAAAATAGGTAACGATTATTATCTGGCAGTATTTAATTACAGCAAAGATAAAAAGCTCTACAAGCTGCTGTTAGAGCGATTAGGTATTAAAGCCGGTATTTATAGTCTTACTGATATTTTTTCGGCAGAAAAGAAAATTATTAAAGGAAATAGTATAGATTTAACACTTGGTGCTGAAGATGGGCATCTGTACAAAATCGTAAAACCTTAAATTTTTAGCCATGAAATTTTATCAAAAACACATTTTTATAACTGTATTGCTGGTTACAGGCTTTTTAAATAATGCCTGGGCTACCGTAACATTACCATCGTTCTTTACCAGTAATATGGTACTACAGCAAAAAGCGAGCCTCCCTATTTGGGGCACGAGTACAGCGGCAACGATAAAAGTAACTACTTCATGGGATAAGAAAATTCAAACAGCAAAAGTTGTTAATGGCAGCTGGAAAGTAAATATAACGACACCTGTTTACGGAGGGCCCTATACGATTACAATAAACGACGGAACGGAGCTTGTACTTAATAATATATTAATAGGCGAAGTATGGCTCTGTTCCGGGCAAAGTAATATGGAGATGCCCCTTGCAGGCTGGGGAAAGATAAATAATTATAAAGAAGAAATAGCTGCGGCAAATTATCCTGAAATAAGGATCATTCAGGCAGACCATGTAGAAAGTGCCCAACCGCTAAAAGATATTAAAGTACAAAACGGCGGGTGGCAGGTGTGCAGCCCTGCAACTATAGGCGAATTTTCGGCTACGGCCTATTTCTTTGCAAGAAAAATTTACGAAGAAAAACATATTCCTATAGGGTTAATACACAGCTCATGGGGCGGTACACTAATAGAGGCATGGACGAGTGCCGGTGCCCTTAAAACAGTGCATGATTTTGATGCGGCCTTAAAAGCAATGGAATCTGAAGGAGATAAGGCGGCTGTGCAGAAAAAGTATGACACCGATATGGAAGTGTGGACTACAAAGCTTGAAAAAGCAGATAAAGGCATGCAGGGCAGTACAGCATTGTGGGCATCAGTTGATTTTAAAGATGCTGCATGGAAAACAATGGAACTTCCGGCGTTTTGGGAAAACAAAGGCCTTGCCGATTTTGATGGCTTGGTGTGGTTCAGGAAAACAATAAAACTACCTGATAATTTTACAGGTAAAGAAGTAGTGCTATCATTTTTTGCAGACGATGATGATAAAGTATGGATTAATGGCACTTACATTGGGTCAACAACAGGGTACAATGTTAACCGTCATTATACCATTCCTGCAAATGTTTTACAGAGAGGTACAAACACTATGGTTATTCGTGTATTTGATGGTGCGGGTGGCGGCGGTATTTATGGTATGCCGGATGAATTAACTATTAAATCGGGAAGTGAAACAGTATCGCTTGAAGGAGCGTGGAAGTATGCTATTGGTGCAAACCTTAAAGATTTACCTGCAAAACCTTATATGCCTCAGGGGCAGAACAGGCCATCGGCAATATATAATGCCATGATTAATCCGTTGCTCAATGTGCGCCTTGCCGGTGTAATATGGTACCAGGGGGAAAGTAATACCGAAAGGGCAGAGCAATACCAAACGCTGTTTCCGTTACTTATAAATGACTGGCGTGCAAAGTTTGGCATTGCTAACCTGCCATTTTATTACGTACAGCTGGCTAATTATAAGCCTGCAAAAACAGAGCCGGGAGAATCTGACTGGGCAGAGCTAAGGGAAGCCCAGTTTAAAGCACTGGCATTGCCAAATACAGGAATGATAGTAGCGACAGATGTAGGTAACGGAGAGGACATTCACCCCAAAAACAAACAGGATATTGGCGAACGTCTTGCCCTTATAGCGCTTGATAAGCAGTATGGTGTAAAAACAAACTACTCCGGGCCATTATATAAGTCATACACTGTAACAGGCAAAAACGTAGCAATCGATTTTGCATTTAGCGAAGGCTTAATGGTAAAATCAGGTACTTTAAAAGGTTTTGAAATAGCAGGAGCAGATAAAGTATTTTATTGGGCTGACGCTAAAATAGAAAGAAATAAAATAATAGTATCATCGGTTAAAGTACCTAACCCAGTAGCGGTTCGATACAATTGGGCAGATAATCCCAATGGTAACCTTACAAATGCATCAGGCTTACCGGCATCGTCTTTCAGGACAGATAGTTGGCCGGGCATTACACACAGAAAAAAATAAAAAATGACTATACACATTACAACTTTCAGGCAGTCTGTTTCGGCATTCTTTCTTTTGGCGGCATTCAGTACGCCGCTTGTTGCGCAACAAACCATTCCGGTAAAAACTAAAAGCAACGCACTGGTGCTTCAGGTAAACGCTGCAAAAGAGGTTAATACCATTTACCTTGGCGAAAAACTGGCTAACGATGCCGACTACGCAAAAATTGCAGGACAGTACAAACAAGGTACAGATTATACAGGCATTTACAATGCTGCTTATACGCCATCGGGTTCTAAAAACCTGCTTGAGCCAGCATTAACAATCACGCATGTTGATGGTAATACCTCGTTAGACCTGCATTATGTGAGCCATAAAACCACAGAGGCTGGCAAAGGAGTATCGCAAACAGAAATTATCCTGAAAGACCCTGTATATGCTATAGAAGTACATTTATTTATAGCTTCCTATTATGAAAATGATGTTATAGAGCAGTGGACTACAATTACTAATAATGAAAAAGGCGCTGTTGTATTAAACAAGTATGCATCGGCCAACTTATACATAAAAGGCAATGACGATTTTTGGTTAAGCCAGTTTCAGGGCGATTGGGCTAAAGAAATGCGTCCCGAAGAATCTAAAATTACCCACGGTATAAAAGTGATTGACAGTAAACTGGGAACGCGCGCAAATTTATTCGAACCATCGGTATTTATGGTATCGCTGGAAAAACCTGCTACCGAAGATGAAGGAAAAGTATTATTTGGGGGGCTGGAATGGTCTGGTAATTTTAAAAATGAATTTGAGCTCGACCCGCTAAATAACCTTCGTATTATATCGGGTATCAACAATGCAGCATCAGCTTATACATTAGATAAAAACCAGTCGTTTACAACACCTAAGTTTTGGTATACCTTATCATCTAAAGGTAAGGGTACAGCAAGCCGCAACCTGCATAACTGGGCGCGTGATTATAAAATATTAGACGGTCATGGTAAACGCTTAACGGTACTTAATAACTGGGAAGCTACTTATTTTGATTTTGATGAGACGAAGCTTAAAGCGCTGATTACCGATAGTAAAACCCTGGGCGTAGACCTGTTTTTGCTTGATGATGGCTGGTTTGGCAACAATTACCCGCGTAACAATGACGATGCAGGCTTAGGCGACTGGCAGGAAAACAAGAAAAAGCTGCCTAACGGTATTGCTACACTTGTAGAGACAGCCAAAAATAACCAGGTTAAATTTGGGATTTGGATAGAGCCGGAAATGGTAAACCCTGCAAGCGACCTTTATAAAAAACATCCTGACTGGGTTGTAAAACAACCGGGCAGGGCAGAGCATTATTTTCGCAACCAGTTGGTATTAGACCTTTCTAACCCTAAGGTACAGGATTTTGTTTTTGGTGTGGTAGATAATTTATTTACTAAAAACCCGGAGCTGGCTTACATTAAGTGGGACTGTAATGCTGTTATTTATAACGCATATTCTAAACAGCTTAAAGATAAGCAGTCTAACTTTTATACCGATTATGTAAACGGATTATATAAAGTACTCGAACGCATTCGTGCTAAATATCCTAAAACGCCTATGATGTTATGTAGTGGCGGCGGCGGCAGGGTAGATTATGCTGCATTAAAGTACTTTACAGAGTTTTGGCCAAGTGATAATACAGATCCTTTAGAGCGTATATACCTGCAATGGGAGTATTCTTATTTTTACCCCTCATTATCTATTGCAGCACACGTTACAGACTGGGGCAAGCAACCTATTAAATACAAGACTGATGTTGCCATGATGGGCAAACTGGGTTTTGATATTGTGGTAAAACATTTAAATGAAAATGACCTTTCTTTTTGCCAGCAGGCACTTAAAAATTATGGCTCACTAAGCAATACTATATGGCAGGGCGACCAATACCGTTTGCAAAGCCCGTGGAAAAATGATGCAGCATCAGTAAGTTTTGTAAACAAAAATGGCAACGAGGCGGTAATGTTCAGCTATCTTGTAAACAGCAGATATGATGCGGGTACTCATACACCTATAAGGCTAAAAGGCTTAGAGGTAGGGCAAAACTACAAGGTTGAAGAAATAAATGTATACCCGGGCAAAAAACCGGCACTGGAAACCGCAACTTATTCGGGCGACTTTTTAATGCAGGTGGGAATTAACCCAGATGTGAATTTAAACAATACAAGTGTTGTTTTAAAGATAACGAAGGCATAATAGCCAATTATTAGTAATATATTTGTTTTTTGTTATAATAAGATGTTAGCACGGCTAACTTAAATACAATTATGAAGCAGATCATTCAGCAGATTAAAAATCTTGAATCTATAAATTCACTGTCTAAGCACGAGCAACTTGTGCAGGGCATCATTAATGCAATAGACGAAAAAATGGTAAGTAAGGGCGATATATTGCCCTCTGTAAATACTATTATAAACGAATTGGGTTTTGCACGCGAAACGATTGCCAAGGCTTATAAAGAACTTGTACACAGAGGGATTATAGAGTCTAAAAATCGCCTTGGCTATTTTGTAGCTACAGATGATGTTATGCAGGAGCTCAAGGTGGCTTTGCTGATTTTTGCTTTTGATATTTTTCAGGAGACATTTTATGAAAACTTCCGTAAAGGGCTGGGTAAAAACGTGCATTTGGATATCTTTTTTCACCACAATAATTTTGATACGTTCGAGAATGTACTGCAAACTATAAAAGGCAAGTACGGTATGTATGTTATTGCTCCTATACCAAGCCCTAAAACACCCGCTTTGCTAAAACTGTTGCCCCTTAACAGGGTATTACTTGTAGACAGGCATATTGAGACAGATGAAGATTATAACTATGTAGTACAGGAGTTTGGCGATTCGTCTTACAATGCATTTGTACAATTAAAGGATAAGATTAAAAAGTATGACGAGATCATATTTTTCTTTAAACCTTCATCGGCAGAACCTAACGAAATTTTAAACTCGTTTTTAAGATTCATGAAAGAGTATGATATTAAAGGAGTTATAAAAGAAGAGTATGAATCAGGCTCTTTAGAAAAAGGGAAAGTATATTTTACGATCCATAATCTGGAACTTTGGGAAATGCTGAAAGACTCCAAGATAAAAGGACTTAAGCTTGGTAAGGATATAGGGTTTATAAGCCATAATGATGATATTGTAAAAGAAATTATTTTTGATGGTGTAACCACCTTTTCTACTGATTTCTCTGAAATGGGCAGGAAGGCTGCCGAATTTGTACTGCACCGCAAAAAGGTTCAGGAAATTATCCCCACAGTATTAATTAACAGAAATTCGCTATAGATGAGCCTTCTGGCCATAGCGAGCTTTTTGCTCATTACCGGCTTTATCGCGATTTTTTCGTGGTTAAAGACACGTAAAAATATGGCCCAGACAACGGCCGGACTTTTCTTTGCCGACCGCAAAAACAATTATATTGTGGTAGGAGGGGCGTTGCTGCTTAGCAACATAAGCGCCAACCAGTTTATAGGCGAAAACGAATCTATTTACATTAATAACATGAGTGTTATTGCATGGGGCATAAGCTCTGTGCTTGCCATGCTCTTAGTGGCCGAATATTTTTTGCCCATTTACTTTCGCACCGGTGCCATGACCATCCCTGATTTTTTGGGTAAGCGTTATGACGATTCTACCCGGAAATTAATATCAGTAGTATTTTTATGCAGTTATATAGTAAACCTGCTCCCTGCCGTTTTATACGGTGGGGCAGTGGCATTTACGGGTATGTTTAATTTTTTTGAACCGTTGCACTTAAGTTATTGGCAAAATATCTGGATCATGGTTTGGGTTATAGGGTTGGTGGGTACAATATATTCGGTGCTGGGCGGGTTAAGAGCAATTACAATATCAGATACTATATTAAGCTTTGGTATGCTTGCCATTGGTATTGCATTTCCCTATTTTGGATTTAAATACCTGGGCGATGGCAGCTGGACTCAGGGGCTGCACCGCATGCTTACAGATCATAAAGACCATTTAAATGCTATAGGCGGCCCAAAGGATGAAGTGCCGTTTAATACCATATTTACAGGTATGTTTATCATGAACCTATACTACTGGGGCATGGAGCAGTTTATAGTGCAGCAGGCATTATCTGCAAAAAGCCTTTCGCATAGCCAAAAGGGAATGGCACTTGCTTGTGTAGGAAAATTACTGTGCCCGTTTATTATAAACATTCCCGGGTTAATAGGAGTGCATTTATACAGTAATTTACATAATACGGCAGAAGTTTTTCCGCTTGTGGTAAAAGATACCTTGCCCGATATTATGATAGGTCTTACAGCCGCCGTAGTTCTTGGGGCAGCAATAAGCACGTTTAATGCGGGTTTAAACAGCAGTAGTACACTATTTGTACTGAACCTCTACAAACCCTGGCTGGAAAAGCGAAAGGGCGAAGCAACAGAGAAACACCTTTTGCGCACAGGCCGCAGGTTTGAAATTGCAATAGCTTTACTAGCCATGCTCACTGCGCCATTTATTATGTTTGCCAAAACAGGGTTTTATACTTATTTACAACAACTGGGCGGTATGTTTTGTGTACCTGTTTTCACTATAGTATTCATAGGCTTTATAAGTAGAAAAGTACCACCACAGGCAGCAAAGGGAGGAATACTATTTTTTATCATAAGCTATATATTATTTAATTATGTATTAGCAATAAATATTCATTACCTGCATATGCTGGCAATGCTATTTTTGCTAACAACAATATTTATGTTTGCTGTAGCAAGATTTTATCCCGAATATAGCTATACCGAGATAAAACAACAAACCCTTAACCTTGCTCCATGGCATAACCGCTACTACTATTATTGTGTCTTAATAATAGGGATGGTAGCAATATTTATGCTTTTCTCTAAATATGGAGTTGCCTAATATAACTAATCATAGTTAAGTGTTTTTACCACACTTTTATGCAATATGCGTAAAAGGGGAATAATTATGTCAATCTCTAAAAAAAGGTTAAAAATTTTTAATAAATTCTTAAATTAAAAATTTGCATATAATTTAAATATTTGTATGTTTGTGTCTGAATAGAATAGTATAGTACAATATGCGCAAAAGCTATATTATAACTAACAAATAACCCAACAAAAGCTTTAATTAACCCTTTAACATTTATTAACATAAAAAATCAATTATGAGAAATGTAATACGATACTTGTGCTTGTTAATTGTAATGATGTGTGCGGGATCACTCTACTCCCAAACCGTTACCGGTAAAATTACCGATAACGAAGACCTGCCTTTACCGGGTGCCAGTGTAATGGTAAAAGGTACACAAAATGTAGTATCAACTGATATGGATGGTAATTTTTCCATAGAGGATGTTGTTCCCGGATCTGTCCTGCAGATTAGTTTTATTGGCTTTGTTTCGCAAACGATTGAGGTTAATAACTCGACAGTAATTAATGCAAAGCTTAAAGCCGCTCCAAATGAACTTGATGAAATCGTGGTTGTAGGAGCCTCTGTAAAAAGATCTAATTTTACCGGCGCAGTTGCCAGCATTTCGGGGGATAATCTGAAAGAAACGCCAACTCCTAATGTAGTTGCAGGTCTTCAGGGGCGCTTAGCAGGTGTGTACATTCAGCAAAATCCAAATCCGGCAGGATCGGCTCAAATTAAAATCCGGGGAAATAACTCTATACAATACGGTAATACTCCAATTTTTGTAGTTGATGGACTTATTATGGAAGGCAATTTCGAAAACATTAATCCTAACGATATTGCCAGTATAGATGTACTTAAAGATGCTTCTGCGACAGCGCTTTACGGCTCTCGTGGTGCGGCTGGGGTAGTAATTATTACTACTAAGAAGGGTTCCCGCAGTGGTGAAGGTAAGGTTGAGTATGAAACCTGGGTAGGTCTCTCTGAATTTAGTAAAAAACTTCCTCTTATGAATGCGCAACAGCTTTTTGATCTTAGGGTTGACGCCTATGCCAATAAATACATAGAGGATAACCCTACCGCCGATCGCGCTGCTTACGTAAATCAGATAAAAGCTGATGGGTCTGCAGTATTTGCTCCTTATGAACTTGAGACTTACAGGGCGGGTAAGAGTTATAACTGGCTTGATCAGGTAACCCGTTCAGGCGTACAAACTAATCATAACTTAGCATTTAGCGGAGGTGGTGAAAAAGGTACTTATTATGTTAGTTTTAATTTTGTAGATAATGATGGGTTGTTAAAGAACTCTGGCTTTAAACGTTATAACGCTAAGATTAATTTAGTTCAGGATGTAAAATCCTGGTTGCAAATAGGTACTAGCACTACTTTTTCGCGCAGTATATCAACCTATCAGGAAGGTAGTGCTTTTGGTATAGCTTTAGGTGCGAACCCCTTGTTGCCAATAGACCCTTCATTAACATATCTTAAATATGCTGACCTTGAAGACCGTGGCTTATATAATCCAATACAAAGTCTTGATATTAAGAACGACAGTAAAAGGAATATGATTACCAGCAGTAATTTTGTAAGTATAAAGCCTACAAAAGGTTTGGAATTAAGGAGTACTTTTAGCGCTAATATAATTGACCAGGCAAATTTTGACTACACTCCAAGTTATACAGGTCAGTCTGTTAGGAATACTCTTAACGGAGAAGCGCACCACTACAGATACTCAGAACTTAACTATCAGTGGGATAATACTATAAGTTACAATAAAATTTTCGGTGAAAAACACAATCTAAGTGTTTTGGGAGGATATTATGTGACAAAAAACACCAATAATAGCACTGATGTAAGGGTAAGAGGTTTTGTTTCTGATTTTTTTGGATATAATAGCCTTGGCCAGGCATACGATAAACCTAATTTTGGAGTAGGTTCTGGTTTTGGAACAAATTCTTTATTATCTTATTTGGGACGTGTAAGCTATACCTATAACAAAAAGTATTCAATTATCGGTTCGTTGCGTTTTGACGGATCATCACGTTTTCCCACAAACAATAAATACGGTGAGTTTCCAACCATATTTGGTTCTTGGGATATAGCAAAGGAAGACTTCCTTAAGGATTCTCAAACAATAAACCAGCTTAGGGTTCGTGTTGGCTATGGAGTAGCAGGTAATCAAAACATACCTAACAGTGCATATTACACCCTATATCATGGAGAATACAGTTTGTCGAATACTACGTTTAGGCCCTATGATACATATGGTAATCCAAACTTAGTGTGGGAAAAGCAAAAGCAGTTCAATGTGGGGCTTGATTTTGCAGCTTTCAACAACAGGTTAAGTATAAATGCCAACTATTTTAATACAAAAAATGATGATTTATTGATTCAAAGAACTGTTGCTACATCTGTTACAGGATTTAGAAACAGAGTAGATAATATTGGTAATATGACAAATAAAGGTTTTGAATTTACGGTTAACGGAAGCGTTATACAAACTAAGGACTTTACTTGGGATTTGTCTGGAAATATTTCGACTGACAGAAATAAGGTTACAAAACTTTATGGTGATGTTACTGAAATTTACAGCTATGGTGGCTATACAGGAGTTGAGATACAAAGAACTGGCAACTTCTTTTTAGGAAAACCAATTAATTCTATTTATGTTTACCAGTTTGATAAAATTGCACAGGAAAGCGACATGGCTGCTCTTAGTCAAATCGACTTTGGTGGGCGGGTTGTTAAACCTGGAGATGTAGTGCCAAAAGACCGTAACGGAGATGGTAAAATAAACGATAGTGACCGTTACGTAGTGGGTAATCCCAGCCCTAAAGCTTATGGTGGTTTTAACACCAACTTTACTTATAAAGGTATAGGTATAAATGCAGTGTTTGCATATACAATAGGTGGTAAGAAAATAAGCGGGGCTTATGAAAGTTATATGGGGTCTTCCGGTTTAAGTGCTGCTCATACTGATTTATTAGACAGATGGACGCCCGAAAATACCAATACAGATGTGCCGAGGGCGTATAGCGCAGGTGGCCGTTACGGATTATCTGAAACTGATAAAATTATTCAAAGTGGTTCGTTCTTAAGGCTTAATGCACTTTCACTGTCATATACCCTACCGTCGGATATTGTTCAAAAAGTTTATCTTAAAGGCGTAAGATTATATGTTACAGGATCAAACCTGTTTACTGCTACAAAATATAAAGGTTATGACCCTGAAGGTGGCGATTCATACCCACTTTCAAGAATGTTTGTAATGGGTATTAACGTATCAATGTAAATGGTTATGAAAAAAAATATAAAAAACAATTCTATGAAAACAAAATTTATAGCCGGGTTAGCCTGTATATTAATGTTGGCGTCATGTTCTGATTTTCTGGAGCATGAACCTGCCACAGATTTTACGGAACAGCAGGTTTTCTCAGACCTGGACAGGGTTGAACCGCTACTTTTAGGGGTGATAACAGGGTGGAGAAACCTGCAAAAGGACAGGCCTGGATTACGAACAACGCTAGGTACCGATGAAGGCCAACAAGGAGCTTACCAGGTAATGACGGATGCCGATCAGGCGGAACTTGACCTTTATAATAATTATAAGGGCGCAGAAAACAATGCAATTACAGGGCACTGGGATGATCGTTGGCCTTTATTGGTTATAGCATCAAAAGCTGTATACTATCTGCCACTTAATACACAGGATAATGCGCAACAACGTGAGACTCTTTTAGGGGAAGCCAGTTTTTTAAGGGCGGCGCTAATGTTTGAGCTGGCAAGATATTGGGGGCCTATTCCTATTAATGATGCGGGGCGCCAGCTGGAACTTGGAACAGGAAGACAACCATTAGATGTTGTTTATGCTCAGATAATTGGTGACCTGCAAAGGGCTATAGAAAAACTTCCTGCTACGCAAAGTGATCATAGCTTACCTACCAAATGGGTAGCTCAGGCATTATTAGGTAAAGTTTATATGTCAGCTCAGGAAGAATCAGGATTTAGGGACTACAATCTTGCTAAAAATATGTTTGAAGGTATTATAAATTCAGGCCAGTTTAGTCTTTTGCCAAGTTACGCAAATGTATTTAGCCCTGATTTTTCTAACAATCAGGAATCTCTTTATGAATTCCAGTTTAATAATACCTACCCAGACAACAACCAGGTACAATGGCAAACGGGGTCGAGAGCGATAGCAAATGTTGATGGAAATTGTTACTTTGGTGGATATGACCTTATTGTTGCTACCCAGTACTATTACAAAAACGCAACTGACGGAGGTATTTGGGAGACCGGTGATTTGCGCAAAGATGCAAGTATTCGTTATGATTTTAGATATAGAGGATCTGTTCCTGCAATTCCCGCTGGTTTTGGCGGAGACGAATTAGACCCACATTGTAAAAAATACGAGGATTTACGTACGCAGGGATCGCAATCATTTTGGTATAGTGGCAAAAATAAAGCTTACATAAGATATTCAGATGTGCTACTTAGTTATGCAGAATGTTTAAATGAACTTGGACAAACCGGTACAGCCGAAGGTTTTGTGAACCAGGTACGTACTCGTGCTTTTGGTGGCAATTTGCCAAGTGGTATGGCATGGAGCGGAACTTCTCAAAGTGATTTTAGAGTGAAAATACTTGATGAACGTATGCGCGAACTTGCCTTTGAAGGTTGGAGGAGAATAGACCTTTTACGTACAGGTAAACTGGTAGAACTTGTAAAGACACGTAACAAATGGGCAAGACAGAATGGTACAATTTCTGAAACCCATACACGTTACCCTATTCCTCTTAAAGAAATCAAGACAAATGATGAAATAGGACCTGGCGATCAAAATCCCGGATATTAATAATATCATGAATAAGGTTAAATATATATTTGGGTTTATGTATTTAATATTTTTTAGGGTTAGTTAGAATAAATTTGGTAGTGAATGTCGTTTTGGATGAAGTTAGTAACAGAGATGTGTGAGATTTTCTGTTATCTGTTTTCATTCAAAATGGCATTCATAATTTATAGGCTAACCATAACCCATTATATCCATAATAAAACAATATACACATAACATGATAAAAAATATCTCACATAAAATAGTATATCTCTTAGCATTAAGCGCCCTGTCATGGAGCGCTTTTTCGCAAAATATAAAGTCGAGCCTTAATGCCCCGGCAGTAACGTGGAAAGTAAAACCACAGGCCGAAATAGGTAAAGATAGCATCGCTATTCTTACTGCGGGTTATGGCACTACAAGTTGGGTAAATGCAGTGGTACCGGGAACGGTATTTAACTCTTATGTTACTGCAGGGATCGAAAAAGACCCTAATTATGGCGATAATATTCATAAGGTAGACCGTGCAAAGTACGACCGTAGCTATTGGTACCGTACCGAGTTTAAAGTGCCTGTTAATTTTACTAAAGACGTTATCTGGCTAAATTTTGAAGGCATAAACAGGTTGGGTGATATTTACCTGAACGGCAAAAAAATAGCTACGCTTAGCGGCATGATGCAGCGTGGTAAGTTTGATATTACTAAACTGGTTAACCGCAATGGTAGTAACGTTTTGGCAATATTGGTTTCTATTCCGCAATTGCCTCTTAACAATTACGGCAGCCCTACCTATGTGGCAAGCGCCAGTTGGGACTGGATACCTTATGTGCCGGGATTAAATTCTGGTATTACAGATGATGTATTTCTTAGCAATACCGGAAAAATTGTAATGGAAGACCCATGGATTCGTACTAACTTACCAAGTAATGCCCGTGCCGATCTTGATATTAAAGTAGACGTAAAAAATGTTTCGATACAAAATCAACAGGGAGAACTAACCGGTACTATTATGCCGGGCAATATTACATTTACCAAAAAGTTTGATGTAGAGGCAGGCAGGATAACCACGGTAACGCTTACTAAAGAACAATTTGCAGGGCTAAGTATTGCTAACCCAAAATTATGGTGGCCTAACGGTTATGGCGACCCGAATTTATACACGTGCGAGTTTAAACTAAAACTGGGTAATGAGGTTACTGATAGCCAGAAAGTAAGCTTCGGTATCCGCAAATACAGTTATGATACGGAAGGTGGAGTACTGCATGTTTCCATCAATGGGAAACGTATATTTTTAAAAGGCGGCAACTGGGGTATGAGCGAATACATGCTGCGTGCCCGTGGTGAAGAATATGACCTTAAGCTGCGCCTGCATAAAGAAATGAACTATAATATTGTACGTAACTGGCTTGGCTCTACTACTGATGAAGAGTTTTACCAAGCATGCGATAAATACGGTATTATGGTTTGGGACGATTTCTGGCTTAATTCTAACCCTACATTGCCTGCTGATATTTTTGCTTTTAATGAAAATGCTGTAGAAAAAGTAAAATGCTACCGCAATCATGCCTGTATAGCGGTATGGTGCGGTAATAACGAAGGGGTACCACAACCGCCATTAAGTGGCTGGCTTGCCGAAGATATTAAAACTTTTGATGGCAACGACAGGCTCTATCAGCCATGTTCTAATGCGGGTGGTCTTTCGGGTAGTGGCCTTTGGGGTAACAAAGACCCAAGGTGGTACTTTACCAAATATCCTGAGGCCTATTTTGGCACCGGAGATGGTCCCGGTTGGGGATTGCGCAGCGAAATAGGTACTGCTGTTTTTCCGAATGTAGAGAGCTTAAGGAAATTTATCCCGGAAAAAGATTTATGGCCGCGTAATGAAATGTGGAATAAGCATTATTTTGGAACCAATGCGGGCAATGCATCTCCCGATAATTATGATAAAAGCATAACCGAACGTTATGGAGCTCCAAAAGGTATAGAAGACTATACTAAAAAAGCACAGCTGCTTAACATAGAAACTAATAAAGCAATGTATGAGGGCTGGTTAGACCACATGTGGGAAGATGCATCGGGTATAATGGTGTGGATGAGCCAGAGTGCATACCCGTCTATGGTATGGCAAACGTATGATTATTATTATGACCTTACCGGAGCTTACTGGGGCACAAAATCTGCCTGCGAACCTATGCACATATCCTGGAACCCAACAAACAATTCTGTTAAGGTTATTAATACTACGGGCACTGATTATAAAGACCTTCAGGCAGAAGCGTTAGTATATAATATGGATGGTAAAGAAGTAACAAAATTTAGGCAATCGGCAAAAGTAAATTCATTTTCAGATACTGCTACCGAAGGTTTTGTGATTCCGTTTTATGCCAACCAGCAGGATCTTGCGTTTCAAAAACCGGTTATAGCATCTTCCGGAGACAGGCCTGCAGATATTAATGATGGTAACGATAGCAGCCGCTGGTCGGCAGATAATAAAGATGAAGAGTGGATATATGTAGACCTGCAGGGCGAACACATGGTAAACCGTGTGGTGCTAAACTGGGAAAATGCCTATGCTAAAGAGTATAAAATACAGTTAAGTACCGATGCTAAAATATGGATAGATGCTATCATGGTTAGAGATGGCAAGCCCGGCCCGGAAGCACTTTCATTTGATGAAACTCCTGCCAGGTACGTGCGTGTGCAGGGTATAAAACGCGGTTCAGGATGGGGATACTCATTGTTTGATATAAAAGTATATGCCGCTTCGGCCGATATTGCCGGCCTTAGCAAAGTACATTTTATTAAGCTTAAGCTTAAAGATGTGATGGGTAAACTTATAAGCGAAAATTTTTATTGGAGAGGCATTAATATGAAAGACTTTACAGCACTTAACGAACTGCCTAAGGTAAAGGTTGATGTAACTTCTAAAATTGTAAAACGTAATGGTAAACAGTATATAACTGCTAAAGTTTCAAGCCCTAAAGGCGTGGCTTTTGGCATACGTGTACAGGCACTTAACAGCAAAACTAACGACCAGGTACTTCCGGCTATGATGAGCAATAACTATTTTACTTTACTAAAAGGCGAGAGCAGGGAAGTGCTTATAGAGTTTGATGATGTTTTGCTTAAAACAGGAGAAAAGCCGGTAATTACTGCTGCTGCATATAATAATTAACTCGTATATTCCTGATACGTATAAAGTTTTAATGCCTTTACTAAGTAATTATAGTTTTCCAGCCTGCAAAGTCTTTAAGACTTTGTAGGTTTTAATTTAGGTTATGAATAAAATTAAATGGGATACTAATACTGATGACAGGCCTAAGGATGTTTCCTATTAATTTTGACTTATGGATATAAAATATAAACTATTATTTTTATTACTGCTACCCGTAGTGGGCATTAGCCAGACAAACCCTTTAGAACTGTGGTACACTAAACCCGCCACAGTTTGGGAAGAGACCTTACCGCTTGGTAACGGCCGTCTTGGCCTTATGCCTGATGGGGGAATAAGTACCGAAAAGCTCGTACTTAACGATATTACCTTATGGAGCGGTTCTCCGCAGGATGCCAATAATTATAATGCATATAAGTCTTTGCCAAAAATTAAGGAATTGCTTCTTGCCGGTAAAAACGTAGAAGCAGAAAAGCTTGTAAACGAAAATTTTATTTGTACAGGCCCGGGCTCAGGGAGTGGCAATGGAGCCAATGTACAATTTGGCTGCTATCAGGTTCTGGGTAACCTTACACTAAATTTTGATTATGGCAAGCCTGCAAAAGACATAATATATACTAATTACAACAGGCATCTTAATTTGCAAACGGCGGTTGCAGTAACGCGGTTTACTGTAGATGGTGTTACTTATACCCGGGAATATTTTACAAGCTTTGGCGATGATGTGTCTGTCATAAAACTATCATCAAACAAAAGAGGCAAGCTTAATTTAACCATTCAGCTTGACAGGCCGGAGCGTTTTGAAACTTTTGCCGGTAAAGATAATTCGCTTGTTATGAGCGGTGCCCTTAGCGATGGCAAAGGAGGCAACGGCATGAAATACAAAACTGTGGTAAAATCAGAGCTTAAAGATGGTGAGCTAACAGTGGGTAATAAATTGATGAAGGTAAGCAACGCTACAGAAGTTGTTATTTACATTTCATCGGGTACAGATTTTAAGGATAAAAATTTTGAAAAAACCGTTGATACTGCATTGGCAGTGGCTTTGTCTAAAAAATATGACAGTCAGAAGAAAAATCATGTTGCCAATTACCAGAAACTGTTTAATCGTGTAAGTGTATCGCTTGGCGAAAGCACAAAAAACACACTCCCTACCAACCAGCGCCTCGATGCTTTTGTTAACAATCCTGATGCAGATAATGCGCTTTCGGTATTGTTCTTTCAGTTTGGTAGGTATCTGGCTATAAGCAGTATCCGTGTGGGTTTGCTACCGCCAAATTTACAGGGGTTGTGGGCAAACCAGGTACAAACCCCGTGGAACGGTGATTATCACCTTGATGTAAATATACAAATGAACCTGTGGCCGCTTGAAGTTGCTAATCTGGGTCAATTAAACCTGCCGCTTAAAGACCTTATGAAAAATATGGTGCCTTATGGCGAAAAAACTGCAAAAGCATACTACAATGCCGAGGGCTGGATAGCACACGTAATAACTAATATTTGGGGCTATACAGAACCGGGGGAGAGCGCCTCGTGGGGGTCGGCTAAGGCAGGTTCCGGATGGATGTGTAACAACCTGTGGCAACACTACTTGTTTAGCAATGATAAAAAATATTTAGCCGAAATATATCCCATAATAAAAGGGTCGGCGCAGTTTTACAACAGTATGCTCACGGTAGAGCCGGATACGGGATGGCTGGTAACATCACCATCGGTATCGCCCGAAAATTCATTTTATTTACCAAACGGGCAAGTGTCGCATGTGTGCATGGGGCCAACCATTGACAACCAGATCGTGAGGGAGCTATTTAATAACGTAATTACAGCTTCGCAAACACTTGGCCTTGATGCTGATTTGCGAAACCAATTGCAGCAAAAGTTAGCACAACTGCCACCGCCGGGAGTGGTAAGCCCGGACGGCAGGGTGCAGGAATGGCTTAAACCTTATAAAGAGCCTGAGCCAACTCACCGCCACGTATCGCATTTATATGGTTTATACCCGGCATCATTAATTACCCCGGAAGCTACGCCACAACTGGCTGAGGCGGCTAAAAGAACACTTGAGGTTAGGGGAGACGACGGCCCAAGCTGGTCTATAGCTTATAAACAATTATTTTGGGCGAGACTTAAGGATGGCGAAAGAGCCAACAAATTACTGAAAACAATATTGCGCCCTACACTCGCAACAGATATAAATTATGGTGCAGGTGGTGGTGTATACCCCAATTTATTGTCGGCGGGGCCGCCATTCCAAATAGATGGCAACTTTGGCGCTACGGCAGGTTTTGGCGAAATGCTTGTGCAAAGCCATGCCGGCTTTGTAGAGCTGCTTCCTGCTATTCCTGCTGTCTGGGCAAAATCGGGTAGTGTAAAAGGGTTAAAAGCACAGGGCGGTTTTACATTAAATTTTGACTGGAAAGAAGGAAGAGTTACTAAATTTGAAGTACTCTCTGCTTCTGTAGAAAAGTTGAACATAAAGATAAACGGAGAATTAAAAGAAATCACTTCTAAAAAATTATAACACAAGTAAAAGGCTGTAAGATAATTTCTCACAGCCTTTTCGCTTAATTGCAATAATCCTTTACACAAAATCTGGTGGTAAAACTTCAGTAAAATGAATGCATATCTGTTTACTATATATTTAAAAATCGTAGTATACGAATTATAGCTTAATCCATATTTTTAAAGATAATGTCCATTAAAAATTAGCTGTATAATACTATTTTTAAAGTTTTGCAAAGCAAGAGTTTAAGGCATTAAGAAACCTTTTATAAAAATAAAATTACTCTATGAATCAGGTTATTACTAAAACACGTCATGAACAGTTTGGCTACCACAATGGTCAGGCTGTATTCGAATTCCGTCTTACAAATATACACGGTAACTATATAGAACTACTAAACTATGGCGCAATAGTAAAATCCATAGTAGTGCCGGATGCAAACGGAAAGCGTGCCAATGTAGCATTGGGTTACTCCACGCTTAAAGGCTATCTGGCAGATAGGGCATATATAGGAGCGACCATAGGCCGGTTTTCTAACAGGATTGCAAATGCGGCATTTTCTATTGACAATAACGAATATTTATTAGATAAAAACGACGGTAACAACAACAACCACAGTGGCTTTAGAGGATTTAACAGCAGAGTATTCGACTTTGTGTTGGGTTATAACGATGTTACCTTTTTGCTTAATAGCCCTGATGGTGAAGGTGGTTTTCCAGGCAACTTAAAGGTAAAAGTGGTGTATAAATGGACGGATGCCAATGAGCTTATCATAGAATATTTTGCAGTGACAGATAAACCTACACCTGTAAATTTTACCAATCATTCTTATTTTAATTTATCGGGCAGGGATACTACTATTCATGGCCACAAGTTGTGCATTGCAGCACGCGCTATGTTAGAGAGTACTCAGGAATATATACCTACTGGAAAAATTATTCCGGCAGGAGAGCAGGGTTTTTATGGGCAGGCTTTAGAAGATATAATGAAAGACGGCGGACTTAATAATTTTTATGTTTTTGATGAAAACAGATCGGTAAATGCTCCCGTAGCTGTATTGATAGATGATGTTTCCGGCCGTATGATGCAGGTTCATACAACTTATCCTGGTGTACAGCTTTACACCGGAGATTTTTTAGACAGCGTTGATATGGGGCATAACGGCAGACGATACAAGCCATTTGATGGTCTTTGCCTGGAGTGCCAGTTATATCCTGATAGCCCCAATCATAGTAATTTTCCTGATCCTATCCTCCAGCCGGGACAAACTTATAATCATACTATAACATACGCTTTTGGTATTAAATCATAAAGTATTTAGTTAAGTGCGGTCAGGGAAACTAATGGTTATATTTGTATTTTACACAACTTACGTATGCAATACAACACCTTAAAAAAATCCGGGCTCAAAATAAGTGAGGTCAGCTTTGGCTGTATGTCGTTAAAGGCTGATGCTAATGACACTGATGCCATTATTGGTAAAGCCATAAGTGAAGGAATAAACCTTTTTGATACTGCCGACCTTTACGATAAGGGCGTTAATGAACAACTGTTAGGCAATGCGCTAAAGGGCAAGAGAAACGATGTGCTTATTTCTACTAAAGTGGGTAACCGTTTGAAAGAAGATGGCTCCGGTTGGGAGTGGACACCGCGCAAAGACTACATTCTAAAAGCTATAGATAATAGCCTAAAGCGATTGCAAACCGATTATATAGATTTATATCTGCTTCATGGTGGTACTACAGAAGACCCAATTGATGAGGTTATTGAAGCTTTTGAACGATTGACAGATTTAGGCAAGATACGGGCTTACGGCATTTCGTCTATCAGGCCTAATGTGATACGGGAATATGTAAACCGTTCTAATATTGTTGCCGTAATGACCCAATATAGTTTATTAGACCGCAGGCCGGAAGAAGCAACACTAAACCTTTTACAGGGAAATGATATTGGTATTTTAGCCCGTGGTACAGTAGCCTCCGGGCTACTGGCAAATAAACCGGTTAAAGAATATCTAAACTTTACAAAACAAGAAGTAGCTGCTATTTTAAAAGAATTTACTGCAAATATTCCGGACAATAAAATGCCATCTATTTCTGCCATACGTTATGTAATAGATAATCCGGCTATTACTACAGCAGTTGTGGGCATCTGGACCATGCAGCAGTTAGAAGATGCTTTGGCTGCAGGACATGCAAGCCCATTGTCAGCTATTGAATTAGAAAATTTACGATTGTTAAAAAGCGTTAATTTTTATAAAGAACATCGTTAAAAAATATTTTAGGCGTATGCTATATTTCTTACCTTTAGCTTATGGACAGATTACAATTATATGGCAAGGCCGATTCGGCAGCGGTATATCCCATACGCGAATTTTTACGCCGCAGTGTGGTCGATTTCGACTGGGTTGAAATTAATGATATGAATGCCGCTTCACAATTTTCTAAAGATACTACTGCCGCAATAAAATTCCCTGATGGAGACTTAGTTATCAACCCCACCATAGAGCAGATAGCACGGCATTTGGGCTGGATAAAAAAGCCAAGCCTTGCAGAGTACGATCTTTCTATATACGGTGCAGGCCCTGCAGGTTTAAGTGCTGCAGTTTATGCAGCGTCTGAAGGGTTAAAGACCATTCTTGTAGAAAAAGAAGCTATAGGCGGGCAGGCGGGCACAAGTTCGCTTATAGAAAATTATATGGGTTTCCCTAAAGGGATATCCGGTGCAGAGCTTGCAGAAAGGGCGCGGCAGCAGGCACTAAAATTTGGTGTAGAGATATTGCTGCTTGGCGAAGGTATAAAAGGTACGTTTTATGATAACCGTATTCATGTAGATCTTGCCAGTGGCGATAAAATGGTTGCTAAAGCCAATATTTGTGCCACAGGTATAGATTATGCCTCACTTGGCCTCCCTAACGAAAAGCAATTTTTTAATAAAGGAGTTTATTATGGCGCGGGCATGGGCGAAGCTTGTTTTTGTAACGGTAAAGATGTGTACATCATTGGGGGTGGAAACTCTGCAGGACAGGCAGCATCCTATTTTTCGGGCTTTGCACAAAATGTTTTCATGGTTATCCGTAAGGGCAACCTCGCCGAAACACTATCTGATTACCTTGTAAAACGTATTACCCGGATACCTAATATACATATACTTTATAACTCTGAAGTTAAAGAGCTTGAGGGTAATAATACATTGCAGCGCATTTGCATTTACAATTCTGTAACCGGCAAAGTTGCCTGGCATGATACCAGTAAGCTATTTATTTGCATAGGCGGTAAGCCTAATACAGACTGGGCTGAGGATACATCTATAATACGCGATAAAAATGGTTATCTTGTAACCGGCAGCGACCTTTTAGATTTTAAGGGCTTTCCTGAGTGCTGGCCGTTAGAGCGCAGGCCATACCACTTAGAAACCAGTATGCCGGGGTCTTTTGCAGCAGGCGATGTGCGTTTTAACTCTGTTAAACGTGTAGCGGCAGCAGTAGGCGAAGGCGCTATGGCAGTAACCATGGTACACAAATATCTTGCAGAACTATAACACCTAAATCACAAAAAACATCATGAGCGACCCTAATTTTTGCAGCCACCTAAACGCTATAAGAGAAGTTATTACCAGTAAAACAAACGTATGCGAAGAGTGTATTAAACAACATACCGAATGGGTACATTTGCGCATTTGCCAGGATTGTGGCGTTACACTATGCTGCGACCAGTCGCCGCAACAGCACATGCGTAAACATCATAATGCTACAGGGCATCCTGTTATAGCATCGGCACAACCGGGCGAACGCTGGTTATATTGCTTTGTTGATGATGAAATGGTAGATTATTAGTTATATTTTTTGGTACTTTATGTCTAGTCCTGATATAACGATACAGGATTAATAATAATAAAAGTACATTTTTTAAACAGAAGTAGCTTCCGTGTTACTTCTGTTTTTTGTTTTATATGTTTTCATTTCAATTTTATTCTGTTG